>Ga0209409_1000042_pt1 | contig 127454 bp, 114 predicted proteins | sample AD_JPNMR1_MetaG_FD_184424 | JGI IMG/M metagenome (GOLD analysis project Ga0209409, IMG submission 184424) | Active sludge microbial communities of municipal wastewater-treating anaerobic digesters from Japan - AD_JPNMR1_MetaG (SPAdes) (version 2) | ecosystem: Engineered > Bioreactor >... | reverse complement strand
CCCCCCTTGCCCTCCCCATACTTAATTTCCCAATCATCCATGTCGCGGATGCCTGCGTAGGTGAACCCGAAGTAATAGTGATGCGGTTTGAACTGGCCCCGCGTGAAATAGCCCGAGACAGTCCAGGTATTGACACAGTAATGGAACGGGTTTTTCCCTACTCCCCAGATGCTCAAGTTGAAGTCTTTGTCTTTGATCGGGAACGCCGGACACGACGCGATCGCGTCGGTCATGCTGCCCGAGCTGGTCGACTTCTCCGTGAAATACTTCCGCAGCAACGCCGGGAGATAGAAAGACTTTTGCACGGGATTGATATTCTTCGAATACAGGAAGATACCCGGGTGCAACGGGCCGGGAAGCACGTCTTTGTGCTCCACGCAGTACATATTCAGCGCACCGCCAAGCTCTTTGAGGTGCCCCTCGCACATCACCATCCGGGCCTGGTCCCGCGCCCTCGCCAACGAGGGCAACAGAATGGCCACCAAGAGGGCGATGATGGCAACCACCACCAACACCTCGATCAACGTGAATGCGGCTCTGGGCACCTTGGCATTCACCCTTTTTCTTGCGTGTTTCATCGAAGTAGACATGACACTCTCCGCGAAAAGTTGTACCGGAACTGAACCGGTTGACACCGCCCATTCACCAAAGTTACTGCCCCATTGGGCATTATATAATATCGAGCTTTAGTAAGCCTGTAAATAAGGACAGGTGTCGAAATTCGCCAGAAAAATGATCCGTTGCTTGAGAACGCCCAGAATCACGCGCCACAGCCACGGACACCTGCCTCCAAACCAAAATTGAAATTCGCAAAATGCTTCTACCGCGCGTTATATAATACCGTCCCTTCCCAACCAATGCAACCCCTCAATTCAGAATTCTTACGCTCTCTTTCCTCGCAGACGCCTTTGGGGCAGCCCCCCCGCCGCCCGCCAGATTGGTTCATTTCAACCACCCCCCGGTTGATTTCATGCAAGTCCATCGTCGCCCCGGCCCTTCCGCCCCCCAAGAACGGCCCGCGGAGAGGTCTGGCGGCCCCTGAAGAGGGGTGGCACGGAAAATGCATTACGGACCGTCGGCGGTGGCCGGTCCTGGCCATCATAAGACCGGGAACTTTCGAGGGATGAAAGATGGACACGCATCTCTCCGCCCTCGGCTATGTACCCCGTTGCCAAACCGTCGAGCGGAAGGTAAGGTAGCCGCTCCTGTGACAATACCGTCTTTCTATGAGGAGAGTTGCCATGAGAACCCCCCATTCGACAGCGGCCCGGCGGGCGGGCTTCACGCTGATCGAGCTGCTGGTGGTGGTCGCGATCATCGCGCTGCTGATCAGCATCCTGCTGCCCTCGCTGGCCCGCGCCCGCGAGATCGCCAAACGAACCAACTGCGCGGCTAACCTCGCCGGCCTGGGCCGGTCGTGCCTGACCTACGCCGAGGAGGCGGGGGGCTCCCTGCCGACGACCTACCATGACCCGAGCAAGACCCACAATGCCGGACAGGTCGGCTGGGGCAGGGAAGGTGGTATCGGTCGTCACCTGCCGGACGGGCCGGATGTCGCCGGGTTCGCCGGTACGAACACCGGTAACTCGCGCTCCTATTTCAAGCTCCTCCGGGGCGGCCGGCGGGCCTACATGCAGCCTAAACAGTTCATCTGCCCCAGCGCCCTGGGCACCCTCCAGCATCGTCAACAAGGCCCCGACATCGCCGATTTGAGCACCGGGGTTGAAAGAGGCCTTTATGACTTCGCAGGCTCCCGCACCTCGCTGGCGGATAGCGAAATGCAGGACTTCAGCTACTCTTTCGCCGTCACCACCAGGTGCACGCCCACCGGCGCGTCGGAGATCTTCGGCATTCTGCTGACCAACACCCAGGATCCCCGCAAGGCCCTGGCCGCGGATCGTAACCCGTACATGAATGCGATAACCCAGAAGGATCCCGCCTCCGGCGAACCGGCCTGGAACAAGGGCAGGGGAACGTACTACTACAAAGCAGACAAGATTGTTTCCGGCTTCCCGCAGCCGCCCAAAGGCACGGGCGCTACCTACATGAACGAGCTTCGCCAGAGAAAGGCTAACTCCCGTAACCACAACCTGGACGGCCAGAATGTGCTCCGCCTCGACGGAAGCTGCAAGTGGCAGGTTCACTCCAAGGTCGGCGCCGACGATGACTGCATCTGGACCACGGGCTACGGCGGGACTGCCTCGAGCGCTCCTCAGTACATGGAGACGGACGCCGAGCCAACCGGTATCGGCAACCTCCGCCCCAGGTCTAACTGGCAGACCGATTCGCTGCTCTGCCCGTAAGACCGAACCTTCCAGGGAAATAACCTGAGAATACGAATGGGGCGCCCACACACCTGGTGTGGGCGCCCCTTCATTTTCCAATACCCTGAACCCGATGCGCAACGACAACCGAGGCCTCGGACCACTCCTCCTTCAGCCTCATTCTTTGCCGTCCGCCCCCTCCGCCATCTCTTTTGTCCGCTCTACCAATCCGAACTTGGCCATTCGATAGCGCAGGGCCTCCCGTCCGATGGAGAGCAGCCGCGCCGCCGCCGAGACATTCCCCCCGGTCCGCTGCAGGGCCTGTTCGATGAGTTCGCGCTCCACCTGCTCCAGGGAGACCGGCTGTTGGGCGTCGATCGCCCGCTGCGCCCGCCGGACCGGATCTGCCGCCGGCAGATCCTGCGGTTCGATGGTCGTCCCGGTAATGCTTAACGCTGCGCTCTCCAAGGCATGCCGCAATTCCCGGACATTGCCCGGCCACACGTAGCTTTTCAACACTTCCCGGGCGGCCGACGAGAGTTGCAACTTCTCCAGCCCGTATTTCGCGGCAAGCTGAGCACAAAACCGCTCCGCCAGCCGCACCACGTCATCCCCCCGGTCGCGCAGCGGCGGCAACGCGATGCTCACCACCTTCAACCGGTAATACAGGTCCTCTCGAAACCGCCGCTGAGCCACCAGTGAGGCCAAATCGCGGTTGGTGGCGGCAATCAGGCAGACATCGAAGGGCCGATCGCGCGTATCGCCAATTCGCCGGATCGTGTGGGTCTCCAAGGCCCGCAGCAGTTTGGGCTGCATGGCCATCGGCAAATCGCCGATTTCGTCCAAGAACAGCGTGCCCCCGTCGGCCGTCTCGAACAATCCCGGCTTGTCGCCAGTCGCCCCGCTGAAAGCCCCTTTCTGATGCCCGAACAGTTCCGATTCGAACAGTTCCGCGGGCACGGCACTGCAATTGACGGCCACAAACGGCCCCGTGCGATGCGGCAGGGCCGCGTGGATGTACGTCGCCAGCAAATCCTTGCCCGTGCCGGTCTCGCCCGTCAGCAGGATGGCCGGCAGCCCCCCGCCGGTGCCCTGCCGAAAGCGCTCCGCCAGCCGGGCCACCTGTTCGCGAATCGCCACGATGGCGGCATGTTCCCCAAGGAACTGCACCTGCCGAAGTTGCTCCGCCGCGGCACTGCGGAATTGTTCCAGCCGCCGACGAGCCTGGGAGGCCGACAACACTTTCTCCACCGCCACCGCCAGCACGTCCAGGTCAATCGGCTTGGTCAGGAAGTCGGCCGCGCCGCGTTTCATGGCCTCGACGGCCACCTCTACGCTCCCGTAAGCCGTCACCACGATCGCTTCCACGTCCGGCGATTCTCGTTTGATTTCCTCCAGCAGCACCAGCCCGTTCACCCCGCCCAGGCGTACGTCCATAATCAACAGTTGCGGCCCGAACGCCCGGAACTCGCCAGCCACCTTCTCGCCCACGTGAACCAGCCGGATTTCGTGGCCCGCCTCGCGCAGCACATCACCCATCGACCGGGCCAGCGTCACTTCGTCTTCAACAATCAGGATCTTGGACATAAGCTCCGCCTCTGGCAGGGCGAGAAATGACCAACGCCCGCCTTAATTCGAGCATGGTCTCACCCACCAGCCTTGATTACGCCGCCATCATGCACCTTCCGCCACACGGTGGCCCCGTCCCGTTGCCTTTCTCACGTCGCGTCTCTGGTCCCACACGTGTTCACTTGTCCATCTGTTCGGGCGTCGCTCTCGCCAACGGGCAAATCCACATACACCCGGGCCCCACCCCCTGCTCGATTACACGCATGGGCTTGCCCGCCCTGGCGCTCCAACGCCAGCCGGGCCAGGGCCAGCCCCAACCCCATCCCCTGCTGCTTGGTGGAATACGCAAACTCGAAAATCCGCTCCGGATCGTCCACCGGCAGCCCCGGCCCCTCATCATCCACACTGATCCGGCAAATGCACTTCTCCCCATCTCTCCATCCCCCCATCTCTCCGTCTTTCCGCCCCTCCATCCCCCCATCCCCTTGCCCCCCTATCCCCTTGTCGCTCTGCCCCTTCTCCCCCTCAACCCGCTCCGCCCGCAGCACAATCGCTCCCCCTACCGGCGAGGCCTCGATGGCATTTACTACCATGGCAATCAGCGCCTGCTCCAGCGTGGCTGGATCATGAACACAAACCAGCCCTTCCGGGGGGACCTCTACGGTGAAACTCAGCTCCTTGACCGCCAGATCGTCCTTAATCGCCGTGCGAATCCGCTGCAGAAGCGGCGTCACGTCGGCCCGCCGGGGCGGTGTGGCCTCTCGCCGGGCAATTTCCATCAAACCCCCGATCCAGTGATTGAGCCGGTCTACACAGGCTACGATCTCCGCCATGCGCTCGCCCACATAGGCGTTCCCCCGTTCATGGCGGGACACGACCTGGGCCACCGCGCGAATGCTGGCCAGGGGGTTGCGCAAATTGTGGGCCAACTGGGCCGCAAACTGCCCGATCGTCGTAAGCCTTTCAGTATCAATGAGTTGCTGGCGATACACCTGGAGCGACCGCCGCGCCCGGTCCAGGGCTGAAGCCAGTCGGGCCATTTCCAGCGGAGAGTTCAGCAGCGGTTCGGAGGGCGGCTGGTCTTTGGCCAGGGCCTCCACCTGGCGGTTCAGCCGTTCCATGGGCCCCAGCAGCCACCTTCGCAGCAACCAGCCGATCACCACCACGTGGAGGCCGGCCAGCCCGATCGCCGTCACTAGCAAGGCCCATTGATTGGTGCGCTGCTGCTGGACCCCCTCGTTGAGTTTTTCCCGATTCCGTTCCACCACGTCCGCCAGGGCGGTCAGACAATCCCACACCCGTTGCGTTGTGGCCGGACTGGCTCCGGCGGGCGATTCACACTCTTTTTGCCAGCTTTCGTAGGCCGCCCGCAGGCGGATGATGTAATAGTCGCGGATGTAATCGACGTCGAGATAGTCGCTGACCGCGCCGATGCGCTGCTGCATCCCGGTCAAAATCCACTCGAAATCGCTCCCCTTGCCGTCCCCCTCGACCATGGCGCGGAACTGGCCCTCCAGACGCTGGGCGTCCCGCACCACGTCGTACCACACCAACAGGGGGCCGTAGATGTTGGCGGTCCTGCTCAGTTCATAAATGGCTACCCCGACAGTGGCTACGCTCAGCAGCATCACGATGAGGTAAACCATTAGCAGGCGGTGGCGCAGGGTCATATATAGTTATCTACGGTAAATGATGGGCTGGAGGACGACAATAGAAACCGCCCAAGCGGCCACCGGCAAGCAACGAGCGCCCCAGATAGCCCGCATTCCAGCCCCCCGCCCCTCGTCCCTCGCCCCTCGCCCCTCGCCCCTCGTCCCTCTTGCAACCCGCCCCCCGCCCGTCTAAACTCATGCCGCCGCTAAAGGAAGGCGTCGGGACAGGGCTCTGCGGGCTCACGGGCGTCCAGGCTGGACTGGACCCCGGACCTTGCACCCTGGCCTTAGAGGACGGCGGTCCGTCCGCCGGGTACTCATGAAGTTTGTTCTGATCGATCGAATAACAGACCTGGTTCCCGGCGAGCGGATTGTCGCGGTCAAGGCCCTCTCTTTGGCGGAGGAATACCTCGCAGACCATTTTCCGAGGTTTCCTGTGCTGCCCGGGGTGCTTATGATCGAGGCCCTGGTTCAGGCATCGGCGTGGCTGGTGCGGGCCACCGAAGATTTCGCTCACAGTATGCTGCTGCTGGCCGACGCGAAGAACGTGACTTACAAGAGCTTCGTATCGCCCGGGCAGGTGCTCGAACTCACTGTGGAAGCAAAGGAAATCGGCCCGACCGGGAGTCGTTTCACCGGAACGGGCCGGTGCGGCGCAACAGAGATGGTTAAAGCCCACTGGTCCCTCCGCCATTTTAACCTGGCCGATGAGGATCCCCGGATGGGCCCGATGGATGAGAAACTGATCGTCCACGCCCGGCAGCAAATGGCGCTCTTGAGACGCCTCTGAGGCTCGCCTGGGGGGCGGGTAGTGGCCCGCCTCTGGTAATCCAGGCATTTGTGCCGGCTGCTTTCGTGGATGCGTTTCCTTGATTGTCAAGATGGAGGACATCACAAATGGCGATGAGCCGTGACGAGATCTTTGAGCACGTCCGCGACACCCTGGTTGACGCCTTGGCCGTTGAACCGGACGAAGTCACTGAAAATGCCAGCCTCACTGGAGATCTCGGGGCGGAGAGCATCGACTTCCTGGACATCGTGTTCCGTCTCGAGAAAACCTTCAACCTCAAGATTCCCCGCGGCGAACTCTTCCCCGAGGATCTGCTCAACAATCCCGACTACGTGTCCAACGGGAAGCTCACCGCCACCGGCCTTGAGCAGCTCAAGAAGTCCATGCCCCATGCGGACTTCTCCAACTTCGAGAAGGACCCCGACGTCTCCAAGATGCCCGACCTGTTCACCGTCAAGACGCTGGTAAACTACATCGAGGCCAAGCAGACCGCCGCGTAAACGGGTGGCACGGGCCTCCGGCCCGTGTGCGCGGGGCGCCGACGTCCGGCCCGTGCCGACGGAGGGGGAGGTGGGCGTTCCGGCCTGGCCGTGCGACAGGGCTTCCCGCCTCGGGAGGGGCGGAGAATTACGAGCCTGGAACTGGCAAAGGTACGTTGCGAGACGGCTGGCTGTGGCATGCCAGCCGTTTCAGTAGACGTAAACCCACCAGGGTACGAGGGTTGCCGCAGTGCGTTGGATCTGGATTGACAAGTTCGTCGAGTTTGAAAGCGGCCGGCGGGCCGTGGCCATCAAGAATATCACCCTGGCCGAGGATCACCTGCATGACCACTTTCCCGGCTTCCCGGTGATGCCGGCCAGCCTCATGATCGAAGGCATGGCCCAGACCGCCGGCATCCTCGTCGGAGAGGCTCGGAACTTTGAGGAAAAGGTCATCCTCGCTAAGATCAAACGCGCGAGCTTCAGCGGGTATGCCCGCCCCGGCCAGCAGCTTCGCTACGAGGCCACGATTGAGACGATCAGCCCCGAGGCAGCCATGACCGCCGGCACCATCTACTGTGACGGCGAGCCGCTCGGCCAGGTGGACCTGATGTTCTCGCACATTGACCAGAACCTGAGCGGTCTGAACTTCCCCGAAGAGAACTTCGTGTTCACCGAGGAATTCAAAAGCCTGCTCACAACGTACCAGATTCGCCGGTAGAAACTGAAAACTGAGAACTGATAACTGGGAACTCTAATGGCCCCACGACGCGTCGTAATCACCGGCCTCGGCCTCGTGACCCCCATCGGCATCGGCGCCGAGGCGGTCTGGAACGCTCTGCTCGAAAAGAAGAGCGGCGTCACCCGGATCAGCGCTTTCGACCCTTCCAGATTCCAGTCCCAGGTCGGCGGCCAGATCGCCGGGCTCTCGACCTCCAACGCCATTCCCAAGCCGTACCGCAAGAGCATCCGCGTGATGGCTCGGGACATCGAGATCGCCGTGGTCGCCGCCTACGAGGCCGTCAAAGACGCGGGGCTCAAGACCCGCTGCATGGTCGAACGCGGCGAGTGCGATGGCGAGCCCAACGTCGATCCCACCCGCTTCGGGGCCAATATCGGCGCCGGTCTCATCTGCGCTGACCTCAACGAACTGGCCGGGGCGCTCGCTACCGCGACCGACGAGAACGGCGAATTTGATATCCGCAAGTGGGGCAGCGACGGCATGAACAACCTCACGCCCCTCTGGCTGCTCAAGTTCCTGCCCAACATGCTCTCGTGCCACGTGACCATCGTGCACGACGCCCAGGCCCCCTCGAACACGATCACCTGCGCGGAAGCGTCCAGCCATCTCGCGATCGGCGAGGCCTTCCGCACCATTGCCCGCGGGGCCGCCGACATCTGCATTTGCGGCGGCGCGGAGAGCAAGATCAACCCCATGGGTCTGATGCGCCAGGAACTGCTCCGCCGGCTCTCTACCGCGCGCAATGACGATCCCGCCCGGGCCTGCCGACCGTTTGACGCCGCCCGCGATGGAACCGTGATCAGCGAAGGCGGCGGCCTGCTCATCCTCGAAGAACTTGAGCACGCCAAGGCCCGCGGGGCCAAGATTTACTGCGAGGTCGTCGGCTTCGGGGCCAGCAGCAACGCGCATAGCTGGTCTGAGCCGCACCCTGAGGGCCGCGGCATCACCCTGGCCATCCGTAAAGCCCTGGACGACGCAGGCCTTCAGCCCGACAACATCGGCCTTATCGGCGCGTTCGGCAGCGGCACCGTTCCCCACGACCGTTCCGAGGCCCGCGGCATCCGGGCCGTGTTCGGCGACAGGACTGCGAAAATCCCGACCCTGGCCATCAAAGGCTCCCTCGGCAACAACGGCGCCGGCTCGGGGGCCATCGATCTCTCGGTGGCCGTCATGTGCCTCAAGAACCAGACCATTCCGCCGGCCGTCAATCTCGAACAGATGGATCCCGAGTGCGGCCTCAACGTGGTCCAGGGCAACCCCGTAGACGCTCCAATCGACGCGGTAGTCAGCGTTGCCTACGCCCTCGGCGGCGGGCAGAATGCCGCGTTGGTGCTTAAGAAGATTTAGAAGTTGTCAGTTCTCAGTCATCAGTTTTCAGTTGGGGCCATCCGCCATCCTACTGAGAACTGAGAACTGAGAACTGAAAACTGAGAACTGGAGATATCTTGTGTCACGACGTCGCGTAGTCATCACCGGTATGGGTTGGGTCACGCCGCTGGGCGATGATCTCGAAAGCGTCTGGCAGCGCCTGCTGGCCGGCGAGAGCGGCATCGCGAAGACCACCCTCTTCGACGCCAGCACCTTCCCGACCACCTTCTCCGCCGAGGTCAAAGAGTTCGACCTGGCCAAGTATCTGGGTCCTGAAGACGCCGCCCGACACAAACACTGCAATCGCAATGCCGGCTTTGCCCTTGCCGCGGTCAAGATGGCCTGGGATGCCGCCGGCCTGTCCGGTGCTACCAAGCTCGATTCCACCCGGATCGGCATCTACCTGGGCAGCGGCGAGGGGCCCATCGACTTCGACAACTTCGTCGCCGCCGCCGTCAAGGGCTGGGACCGCGAGGCGAACGGTGGCCGGGGCGATCTGGACGCCCGCAAGTGGTGCGAAGTCGCCTCCCAACGGCTCAACGCCATCACTGAATTCGAGCAGGACCCCAACATGGCCGCCGGCCACATCGCCTGCCAGTTCAACATCGAGGGCCCCACGTTCAACACGCTGACCGCCTGCGCCGCCAGCACTCAGGCCATCGGCGAGGCCACCAACCTGATCCGCCGCGGCGACGCCGACGTGGTCGTCTCCGGCGGCACGCACAGCATGATCCACCCGTTCGGCGTGACCGGCTTCAACCGCCTCACCGCCCTCTCCACGCGGAACGACTCCTGCATTACCGCCAGCCGTCCCTTCGACCGTACCCGTGACGGTTTCGTCCTCGGCGAAGGCGCCGGCATTCTCATCCTCGAAGAGTACGAGCACGCGAAGGCCCGCAACGCCCCCATGCTCGCCGAGATCACCGGCTACGGCTCCACGGCCGACGCCTTCCGCATCACCGATATCCACGAGGACGGACGGGGCGGTATCGCCGCCATGCGCCTGGCTCTGGCCGACGCCGGCCTCGAACCCAAGGACATCCACTACATCTCGGCCCATGGAACCGGCACCGAAGAGAACGACAAGATCGAATCCAAGGCCATCCAGGGCGTGTTCGGCGAGTGGGCCACCAAGGTCCCCGTCAGTTCCGTCAAGAGCATGTTGGGCCACCTGATCGCCGCGGCCGGCGCGGTCGAGTTGATTACCTGCGTCCTGGCCATCCGCGACGGCATTTTGCCCCCGACGATGAACTACTCGACGCCCGACCCCAACTGCCCGCTGGATTACGTGCCCAACAAGGCCCGCAAGGCCGAAGTCAAGACCGCTCTGAGCAACAGCTTCGGCTTCGGAGGACAGAACGACACGCTCGTTGTCACCAAGGTGACGATGGAGTGAGAACTGAGAAGTGAGAACTGAGAACTGACCAGACGCGGAGGCCCGCAACATGGGACGGTTTGCCCTGGACCTGCTGGAACGCACGGAGAAAGCCGCAGACCGGACAATCCAGATGGCCCTGGCCCTGCCGAATAATGTTGCCGGCTGGGTCATTGGGCGGCAGATCATCCGCAGCTCATGCAGCGTCGGCGCCAACCTGGAAGAGAGCCTGGCAGTTCTGACCCGCAAGGACTATACACATAAGACCAGCATCGCGCTGAGAGAAGCGAGAAGAGACCCTGTACTGGATACGCAGAATTGAGAACAACATGCTCTTGCCGAACAAGCGGCTGGCTCGCTTGAAAGCAGAGTGGAACGAGTTGGTGGCAATCCTCGCAGCCGCACAGAAGACACTGCGAACACGTAAGTAGAGTTCTCACTTCTCAGTTCTCAGTTCTCACCTCTCACTTCTCACTTCACCCCCGATGCATGAGGAGAAACTGTGGCATCCACAACCAAGATCGTCAGCGAAATCGAATCCACCGGCGTCGTCGCCATTATCCGCGCGGCCGGCAGCAGTGAACTTGTCGATGTCGTCACTGCCTTGCGCGACGGCGGTCTGACCTGCATCGAAGTCACCATGACCACGCCCAACGCCCTGGACGTTATTCACAAGGCCCGCGAAACGCTCGGCGACTCCGCCGCCATCGGCGTGGGCACCGTCCTGGACGCGGAAACCGCCCGCGCCGCCATCCTGGCCGGCGCCCAGTTCGTCGTCGCCCCCATCCTCGACCTACCCACGATCGAAATGTGCAGGCGCTACAGCGTTCCGGTCATGCCGGGCGCCATGACCCCCACCGAGATCGTCCGCGCCTGGCAGGCCGGCGCCGATTTCGTGAAAGTGTTCCCCTCGACCGCCGCCGGCCCCGGCCTGATCCGCGATCTGCGCGGCCCGCTGCCGCAGATCAAGATGATCCCCACCGGCGGTATCAACCTCAACAACGCCGCCGAGTTCATCAAGGCCGGCGCCGCCGCCCTGGGTGTCGGCTCGGCCCTGGTCACCAAGGAAGCGGTCAAAAACAAGGATTTCGCCGGCCTGAAGGCCGCCGCCGCCCAATGGCTCCAATGCGTCCGCCAGGCCCGCGAAGCCACGAAATGAGATGAGGTGACGACGAAGTGAGAAGTGAGAACTGAGACGTGAGAACTGAGAACTGACCAGACACTGAGGCCTGCAACAGGGGACGGTTGGCCCTGGATCTGCTGGAGCGCACGGAGAAGGCGGCAGACCGGACAATCCGGATGGCCCTGCCGAATCAGCGGTCGGTTCGCTTGAAAGCGGAGTGGAACGAGTTGGTGGCAATCCTCACGGCCGCGCAGAAGAAACTGCGGACACGTAAGCAGAGTTCTCAGTTCTCACTTCTCACTTCTCAGTTCCTCAGTTAAGAATGAGAGCTGAAATGTCCTCGAACCACATTCAGACTTCTCATCCCATCCTGTTACTATCCCGGTTCCTGTTGCCCATCGAGAACCGGCCTGCCACAGAAGCCCCATCAGCATGGAGTAAAACCGCCCGCTGGCTGCCCCTCTGGGGCCTGGCCATCGGCATCCTCTACGCCATCGTCTATCGCGGTGCCTGGAAGTGGTTTGGCGAGTACCAGCATCTCCGCCTGCTGCCCCCCGTCGCCCTGCTGATCGTCGACTTCGGCTTCTTCGGTTATCGCCAGCTCACCGCCGCCGTGAGTCTCTTCGACCGCCGGCCCCCGGGCATGCCCCCCGCCGGTCTGCCCCTGCCGGCCACGCTGGCCCTGATACTGATCGTTTTGCTGAAATTCGCCATGCTGGTCGTCCTGCCGGCCGGCGCGGTGATCTGGCCGGCTGATTGGCGCCAGCATCTGGGCCCCCTGTACCCGGCCGTCCTCTATCGCCCCCTGGTGCTCATGCCGCTCTGGGGCCGCTGGGCCATGATGATGGCCCTGTGCATCGGCCGGGTCTCGCCGGACGGTTCTGACCGTCTGCGCCACATCGCCGCCGGCACGCGCCTCACCATGATTGTCGGCTGGTGGTTCCTCCTCGCACTGCTGACCGTCACCTACAGCAGCGCGACCCCCTACCACCTCGCCTACGGCGTGGTGATCTCCCTGGCCATCCTCCTGACCACTTACCTGGCCAGCTTCGCGCTCGCCCGTCGCTTCGGTGGCCAGACCGAAACCACCGTCTTCGCCGCCGGCCTGGTCGGAGAACTGGCCCTGCTCATGTTCTATCTCCCCGTAGCCAGAGCCATCTACTGGTATTGATCACAAAACGCGTCCGTTCCACCAGGCATACCACTCCCAACACCGGAGGTGTTGCCCAAACGAGGATCGTGGGCACGCAAGGGCATTCCCGGCCTGATTCGGTTTCACACAGAAGGAAGATGTGCGATATGAGCATCATGTCCGACCAAACAACCCACAACCAAACGAATCCAAACTCAACCCCAAGCTTCGGAACAACAAAAACTTACGCCCCAAATATTCATCACATCACACCTCAAGGCCCGCTGCAGCAGAGAGCGCGCATTGTCCGATAATCCTAAATGCGGTATGGAGATACCGCGCCCACAGGCCCATACCATCCGGTTGCAGGGAGGTAGGATGCCACCAAAACCGCGATCCAACCAACAATCCGTGCCAACGCGTATCCGTCACTCGCTATCGTTCTGGCTGGTTGCCGTGGTCTTGCTGGCCGCCACGCCGGCCAGAGCCCAGACCGCCGAGCCCACTCCCATCCGCTCGCGGGCCGTCGAGTTGCATTACCGGGTAGTCGACGCTGGTGAAGGGGCCAAGGTCGAACTGTGGTACACGCGCGACCGCGGGGCCACCTGGCAACGCGCTGCCGGGGACGGCGACGGTGCCAGCCCCTTCGTGTTCACCGCCCCCGCGGAAGGGCTCTACGGCTTCATCCTCACATTGACCGGACCTGAAGGAGCATCACGCTCCCCAATCGTCCCCTCTGACCCCCGAACCCAGAACCCTGAACCCTCCAATCCGCAATCTCCCGCCCCCCACACGCCGCCGCAGCGCTGGGTCTTCATCGACTACACTCCCCCGCTGGTGCAGTGGGATGGGGTGGAAGCCGCCGACGATTTTGCGACCCGCCGGATCGTCCATCTGCGCTGGACCGCCTACGACGATCACTTGACCGCCCGTCCGGTGACCCTCGCATACCAATCCTCGGTCGAAGGCGACTGGCAGCCCATCGCCCCGGCCATGCCCAACACCGGCCGGTATGACTGGACCGTGCCGGTTGGCGTCACCGGCCAAGTCGCCCTTAAGCTGACCGTCTCCGATCTCGGCGGTCACGCCGTCGAACGCATTTACGGCCCTGTGCCCATCGATCGCTGGTTGAAAACCTCAGTGACCAGCACTCCCACCACCCAACCCGCCGCGATGGCCGAAACCCGTCCGGCCACTGCATCCATTCCACTGGCCACCGCCGCCAGCCCGCCGCCCCCCGTGGACATCGAGAAACGGCTCAAGGCTCAGGATCTGCACCGCCAGGGCGCCGCTCACCTCCAGAGCGGCCGCTATGCCGTCGCCGCCGAGCGATTCCGCGAGGCCCTGGAGGCCGACCCCGGCCTGCTGGCCGCTCAGTGCGACCTGGCTGGCATCTACTATCTACAGCAGGACTACACCGAGGCTTTAGAGCTTTACAATTCCATTCTGGCTCGCGATCCCACGTACATCCCGGCGCTTCGCGGCGCCTCGCTGGCGTACGGGGCATTGAGACAGTATCCTCAGACGCGCGACGTACTGAAGAAGCTATTGGCCCTTCGGGACAAGGACGCGCAGGCCTGGTTTGATCTGGGCGATGCCATGTTCATGATGGGTGATACGGCCGCCGCCCGCTCCCACTGGCTTCAGGCGACTACCGTGGATCCGACGGCCGAGGCTATCATCCGAAAGGCCAAGCGCCGGCTGGAACTCTACGGCGCCGACAGCGACGCCGCCCCCCGCTGAGCCCGAAGTGTCGGCGAGGGAATAGTTCGCCCCCGTCGCGTGCCACGGGCCGGGCCACAGGCGCATGGGTGGGATCATTGAGATGCTGTTCCCTGAGCGGGCAAGGCGCCAAGCCTGATGGGGCTGACAATGCGGCTTCCGCAGCGAAGAGCGCGGGCCGGCACTGCTCAAGAGCAGTGGCACACACCCTCTCCCCCGGCAAGAGGCAGCAAGATGAATCCAGCCCCGGGGCGGGGGCGACAGATGGATGCGTGAAAGGGCATCAGGATTTGACCTGCTCTATGGCAACTGGCAAGAAAAAAGACACTGCCGTCCCGGCTCCCGTCTACGCGGTCTTTGGGCACGAGGCGTTTCTCAAGCGCCAGGGGCTGGCCCGTATCACCGACCAGGTTCTTGGCAAAGCCGATCGCGCCCTGTCGCTGAGCGAATATGAAGGGCCGTCCGCGGAACTGGCTCCGGTGATGGACGATCTGCGGACGCTCCCGTTTCTGGCTGAGCGACGGCTGGTGATCGTCCGCGAGGCGGACACGTTCATCACGCGCTTCCGCACCGACTTGGAGGAGTACGCCGATCATCCCAGTGCCACCGGTGTCCTCGTGCTGGAATGCAAGAGCCTGGCCGCCAATACCCGGCTCTACAAGAAGATCGCCGCCCTGGGCGGTCTCGTGCCTTGCGAGGCGGTCAAGGCCAACGCGATCGGGGGCTGGCTGGTGGCCCGCTGCCGGGATGGATACGGTCTTCAGCTCGATTCCGCCGCTGCAAGCCTGCTGGTCCATCTGGTGGGCAACGATCTGGGCCTGCTGGACGGCGAACTCTGGAAGCTCTCGCTCTACGTGGGCGAGCGCAAGCGAATTACGACCGCCGACGTGGAAGCCCTCGTCGGCCACCAGCGCGAAGAGGAGATCTGGGGCATCATGTCGGCCATGGCCGCCGGCGACGAGTCGCGTGCCCTCACGCTCTGGGAGCAGGTCTGGCAAACGGACAAGGCCGCGGAGGCCCGTGCCGTGGCCGGCATTGCCTACAAAGTCCGGCAACTGCTCAACGCCAAGAAGGCTCAGGAGGCGGGTGCCTCCATTAACGAGCTGGGCAAGATGCTGATGATCTGGGGCAATCCCCAGCGCGTGCAGGCCGAGTTGAGCGCCTTTTCGGCCCCACAGCTTGAACGCATGTTATGCCAACTGCTGGAGGCCGACGTGGCTGCCAAGAGTGGCGGCGCCAGCGTGCAGTCTTCCATCGAAGCGCTGATCGTCAACGTCTGCCGTGCCAAACGCGCCCGGCAAGTGGCCGGAAGATGACATCGGAGGGCGGGCCCTCAGCCGGGAGCGCAAACAAGGGCGTTGGGCCCCGTCGCGTACGACGGACTGAGCCCGAAGCGCAAGCGAGGGAATCGGGGGGCGGGCATCTTGCCCGCCTTCGAGGGCAGAGACGGACAGCGGGTAAGCCAGATGCCGGGAGGCCAGGTTTCCGAACTTGGGCTCGCGATTTCGGAGGCCGTGGCCGCGGCTCAAGGCCTGAGCGAAGCGACGGTGTTGAGGCGAGGAAATCGCAAACCCACCTCTGAAGAGGTGGGCCACCCATCGGAAAGAGGTGGGCCACCCATCCGGCAAGCCGCCGGCAGGTGAGCGGGCCATCAGCCGAGAGCGCAAGGGCGTTTGGCCCCGTCGCGTACAACGGATTGAGCCCGAAGCGCAAGCGAGGGAATCGGAGGGCGGGCATCCTGCCCGCCTTCGAGGGTAGAACCGATCAGACGGCGGGCGAGACGCCCGCCCCCCCAGGAACGGCCGGAGGCCGTCGGGAGTCGAACATGAAGGCAGCATGGATGCGCAAGACGATTTCATCACTTGTCACTCACCACCCATCACCCAAGACCCAACACTCAGTACTCAGTACTCAGCACTTTCCACTTCTTCTTCCCACCGTTCCTCTCCTCTTCGCCATCCTGGTCTTTGCTATTCTGATCCCGTCCGCTTGCGGTCCGCAGGCCGAGACCGGCTGGGCGGATCTCTACCGGGCCCGCCAGGCCGAGCCGGCTCCCGTTCCGCCGGCCTCGCCAGCCACCGCGGACACGGCACAAGAGCCCGCCGACCAAGCCGGCGTGGACCCGCGCGTTCAGGATTTCGTAGCTCGCTTTCCCGCTGATGATCGCGACCGGCAAGGCCGTCCGGCTCCCAGCCGATCATCCACCCCCGACAGCGCTCAAACCTCTCAGACGCCATCCAGTGAATCGCCAACGGCCGCTCCGTCAGTCGCGGCCGGACAGCCAACGCCGGCCGCCCCGACGCCCGCACCCGAGCAAAAACCACTCGCAGCTCCCGCCCCGGCCGCTAACCGCCCCGTCGTGCAGGCGATGCGCCCGGTCGAACCGCCCCAGCCCCAAGCCGAGCCCCCAGCCAGCCCCCAACCGCTGAAGAATCCGCCACCCGTAGCTTCTCCAGAATCGCGCCAGCCGCGCGTCGAGTTGATCGACGTCCGCCCCGCCCCGGCCACGGCAACGCCGGCCAGTCCTGTCGAGCAGGCCTCGCCGGCCAACCAACCCGTGCTGGGGCCCACTGCCGGCCGCCCCGCTGATCTGACCGCCGTCGTGGCCGAACTGGAAGAATCCGTCAAAGCCCACCCTGAGCACCTTGATGACCAGTTCCGCCTCCGCCTGCTCTACCTGGCCACCGGCCAGGACGAGAAGGCCGTCGGTCCGGTCGTGGCCGCCGATCCGGTCCAGGCCAACCTGACCACCGCCCTCTTCCAGGTGATCTCCACGGCCAAGACGGCCATCCGCCAGCCGACCTCCTCGCCGGCGCCGGCCCTGGCTGCCGTGGATGAGTTGCGCCGGCTGCTCGGCCAGCAGACGCCGGTGATCATCCCCAAGATCGCCCTGGTCACGCGGGTCAACAGCTTCGGCGACTATGAGGCGGTCCAGCCGCCCCGCTTCCCGGCCGGACAGGGCGTGCACGTGTACCTCTATACAGAGGTCGCCAACTTCCGCTCCGAGCCGACCTCTGACGGCCGGCTCCGCACACTGCTGGCCGAGAAGGTCGAGATTTTCGACGCCGCCGGCAAGGTCATCTGGCAACAGACCGCCGACACCATCGAGGATAAAGTCCTCACCCCCCGCCGGGACTTCTTTATCCCACTGGAGATCCGCCTGCCACCGGAGACTCCCCCCGGCGAATACACCCTCAAGGTCACCATCGAGGACAAGCTCGGGGCCACCACGGACCAGCAGCGGATGACGTTGATGATTGGGGATTAGTCGGTTGTCAGTGGTCAGTTGTCAGTTGTGGGAGGCATCGGAAACGTCCGAGCCGTCCGATCGGTCGGATCTGTCGGATCAGTCCGATCGGACGGCACAACTGGCCGGTCTGGCTCACCTCTCACTTCTCACTTTCCCCCGAGGTGGCTAAACTGCCTTACGCCATGAGCAGTGTAAAAGTCACCATCCTCGGCAGCGGGACCTCCCACGGCGTGCCCATGATCGGCTGCGACTGCCCGGTGTGCACCTCGCCCGATCCGCGCGACAAGCGGACCCGTTCGAGCATCCTCATCGAAACCGCCGGCCAGAGCATCCTCGTGGATACGACGCCCGAGCTGCGCGTGCAGTGCCTGGCCTGCAACGTCCGGCGGGTGGACGCCGTCCTCTATACCCACGCCCACGCCGACCACGTCACCGGCATGGACGACCTCCGGCGGTTCAACCATCTTCAGAGCGGCCCGATCACCTGCTACGCCGACGCCCACACCGGGGCCATCCTGAAGCGTATGTTTTCCTACGCCTTCAATCACGACCCCAACTACGTCAGCGCCATACCGCAACTGAACCTCGCCCCCATCGACGGGCCGCTCGAACTGAACGGCGTCCGGATCATCCCCATCCGTCTGTTCCACGGCGAACTGCCGGTGCTGGGCTTCCGCGTCGGCCGGTTCGCCTATTGCACCGACGTAAGCCGCATCCCGGACGAGTCGTTCGAACTGCTTCGCGGCCTGGAGGTGCTGGTCCTGGATGCGCTTCGCCGCCGTCCGCACCCGACGCACTTCAACCTCGAACAGGCGGTCGAGACCGCCGGCCGGATCGCCGCCGACCAGACCTACTTCACACACATCGCCCATGAACTGGGCCACGAAGCCACCAACGTCGAACTGCCGCGCAATATGGCACTGGGGTACGACGGACAAGTTATCGATTCGATCGGGGACTGAGCACGCGGGTCGGGACAATAGACCCGACAACCTGCTGATCGCCGGGTCCGTGACGGCCTCGGAGCGGAGAAGCACCAATTCTGAGCCCGAAGCGTCTGAGCCTTGAGCGCCTGAGCCCGAAGCGCAAGCGAGGGCCCGGTGAAGCTCGCTCAGTATTCCCTCGCTTGCGCTTCGGGCTCATACGCTTCGGGCTCGATCGGCTCCGCTTCGGGCCCATGCGCTTCGGGCTCAATCGGCCGCCGCCGTTCCTGTCACGAACCCCTGGCCGACCTGCCTGGCTGGTAAGATTCTCCCCCTGGGGCGACAATACCCTGTGTAGGGCCTGCATAGGGCAGATCGCACTGGCGTAATGCCCAAAGGACGAATCGTCGCGATGATCACACAGCCTGCCATCAATAGCGCATCGGAGCCTTCGCCGGCGGCGACCGGCCTGAACGTGCCGGATGACGCCTGCTGCCTGACGTGCGGATACAGCCTGCGCGGATTGCGGGAGGCTCGCTGGCCCGTGGGCTCGAACAGGGGCCGCGGGCACTCTCCAGGGACGAATACAACCCCGCACACGACCGCTTGCTGCTGCTGGTCATCCTGCTGTCGTGGGTCGCAGCGATAGCTGGTTTACCGGCCATTCTGCATGCAATGACGTTTGTTCGTGATCTGAAGGCGTCCTGGAACTGGACTCCCGGCGCACTGATCGGCCACGTCGGCAGCCTTATAGGGCTGGTTATGGCCATCTGGGCGCCCTTTGCCCTCATGCGGATGTGGCGTCAGCCCGGCCGCAAGCGGGCGACCGTCCTCTGGCTGTGTGGGCTTGCGACTGTTTCGCTGGTGATCCTCCGCGGCGCCGCAGTACCGATACCGGGAGTAGCCCCCGGCGGGATCGGAGCGGCCCGGTATCTCCCATTCATTGAGTTCTTGGCGTTCTCAGGGCTCCCGATCCTGGCGGTCTTGGCAGCCGCCTTCTGCCCGTCCAGGCCACGAAGATTCAGATCCAGGAGATCCAAAGTGATTCGTCTCTGTCGCGACAGTGAGTTCGAAACCATCTTCGACATCATCAACGACGCGGCCGTTGCCTATAAAGGCATCATCCCCGCCGACCGCTGGCATGAGCCGTATATGCCACGTGAAGAGCTTCGCCAGCAGATGGCCGAAGGCGTGGTCTTCTGGGGCTACGAAGAGGGCGGCGAACTGATCGGCGTCATGGGCATCCAGCACGTCAAAGACGTCACCCTGATCCGGCACGCCTACGTGCGCACGAAACATCGCCAACACGGCATCGGCGGCAAGCTGCTCGCGCACCTGCGAACGCTCACCGACCGCCCGGTGCTCATCGGCACCTGGGCCGCCGCCACGTGGGCTATTCGCTTCTACCAGAAACACGGCTTTCGCCTGGTCACCCCCGAAGAGAAAGACCGCCTGCTGCGCAAGTACTGGAACATCCCCGAGCGGCAGGTTGAAACATCGGTCGTTCTAGCCGATGAGAACTGGTTCCGTTCACAAAGCCATTAACGCGTAGGTCGGGTCAGCAGACCCGACGTCCACGCTGCATGTCAGACTTACTGGAGTGGCTTGCCCGGCTGGAAAGGCGCTCCACATTCCGGGCATCGCGGCTCGGGCAGACCTGTCAGGCAGTAACCACACTTTGCGCAGTGGTTAGGTCGTGGCCGAGGACCAAGGGGAAACATCACGCGTATGGCCAGCCCAACCCCGACCATCTGCCCAACCACATAACCCACGAACAGGATCAGCACTCCCTTTGGATACGCCAGATAGACCAGACCAGCCGATACCCACGTGCAGAGCGACTGCGTGACACAGGCGAGCAACAGGCGGTCCAGTCTGCTCATGTATTGGTGGCCGACCTGCCCGATAACCGCCCCAGGCATGAGGCCGAGCATGCCCGCGAACAGGAGGGCTATAGTTGAAGGGGGCCACCCAAAGACGAAGGCAACGGCAATGACGTTAAACACGGCAGCAAGGCACAATCCGAGCACAAAACGCATCGGAGACTCCTACCCGCCGACCCCGATTGCCGTCGCCGCCGCGTAGTTCTCCGTGTGCGTGATGGAGATGAGGATCTGCGTGATGCCCAGCGATTCGGCGATGCGCTGGCACTCGTCCCGGAGTGTCACGTACGGCCGGCCGGCAGAGTCGTTGAGCACTTCCATGTCTCGCCAGGCGATCCGGCCGCGCCAGCCGGTGCCAAGCACCTTGAGGATGGCCTCCTTGGCCGCGAACCGCCCCGCCAATCGCGGCACAATATCGCCCACGTACCGCCGGACGTAGACCAGCTCCGCGTCGGTCAGCAGGCGGTCGGTCACGCGGTCGCCGTGCCGCTGCCACAGGTCGCGAATACGGGCGCACTCGATCAGATCCATGCCCAGTCCGATGATGTTCATACGCGTCAGGGTAACCGGCAGGCAGGGCAAACGGCAAGCTGTTCCGCCCCGGGGGGGGCGGATCTGCGGACTACCTGGATGGTGCGGAGGCCGGCAGGCTGGCCGGGGGCTCACGGAGTTCGGCCAGTACCGCTTCGGCCACAAAGGGGATCGTGGCCTCGTGCAGCGCCGGGCTCGGGTGGGGGTCAAACCGGTTGACCTGCATCCGCGGATCCATCGCGTCCACCAGCACGCTCAGGTCAACCAGCGGCACGTCATTCGCCCGGACAATGGCCCTGACCTGCTCCATGGCATAGCGCAGCGGCTCCGAATCGGCGGGCACGCCCAGGTACGGGTACAACACGACCACTGGCCGGGCGCCCGCCTCGCGGATCAAGCGGAACAGCGTGCCCAGGTCCTCGGCCTGGCGGGCCAGCAGGGCCGGGTTTTGATAATCGCGAAGGCCGGGCAAGTCGATAATCTGCAGCTTCGACTGGTGGCGGCGCAGGGCCAGGTGCCAGATCGCAAATTCCAGGAAGTCGCTGCTGTCGGTAATCGGTTGCCAGCCCAGCCACGGCCTCACCCGCGGCGGCGGAAGCTTCTCGATCCCCTCGATGTCGTTCAACACATAGGCCAGCACAACCACCCGGGGATGAAGCCGGACCGCCTGGTCCTTGAAGATCTTGATCTGGTCCCGGGTATTGATGCCGGGAACGCCCAGGCTGAACACGCGCGGCGGCGGCAGGACTTTCGCTGCCAGGGCCCGTTCGAGCCGGGGGCCGATCAAATCGTCATAATTGTTCAGGCCCCAGCCGAAGACGAAGGAGTCACCCAGCAATACGATGCGCGTCAGTTTGTTGAGTTCGTCGGGCGAGGGGATCTCCCGATCGCGATAGCCCCAACTGTTACATTGCACATGCCGCCGGAACCAGGCCAGCGCGGTGCGCAATTCACCGTTTGCGTCTGAAGCGTCATAGACGTGCCGAAAGTAGAATTCGGCCACGAGGACCGCGGCCAGCAGACTGGCCGTCGCGCCAGCCGATACGGAAGCGCCCCGCAGAAGTCCGCGAAGGGCTCCAGCCGATCGGTGACGCCACCCCCTCCAGCAGAAAAACTGTACGCCGATCCAGCCGGTGATGCCGACCAGCAGCAGCCCCGGCAATGTGTGTCGCTCCAACCCTCCAAGGGCCAGGAGCAGGATAGCCGAGGCCAGGCCGTAGAGAATCACACCGGCAATACAGTCGGTCGGGCCGGCGGCATCCAGGGCCGGTGACGGCCTGCCGGCGGCCGGGCCGTCCTGTCTGGAAGGTTGCGGATCGGCGGAACGGACGCCGCGCCACCCGCGCCACCAGCCACTCGCGTACAAGCCGACGACAATGTACAGCACCACCGCGAACTGCCAGGACGTGAAGCGCCCCAGATAAGCGGCCCCCACCCCCAGGACCGTCCCTGCGATGAGCCACGCCCCGGCTCGAACGTGAGAAGCCGCCGGCGTGTCGGTCGGTCGCCAGCGATCTTCAACTACGGGCCAGGCAGCGCCCACGATCAGCGCCGGCAGGAGCCAGAAGGCGAAATCTTCCACCAGCCGGTCCAACAGGAACAGGACGAGCACAAACCGAACCAGCGTCTTGCCCCAGCCGCGTGAGGGGGCTGCCGACGCTTCGAGCAGGATAAGCCACGGACCCACACACAGCAGCAACGCGGCGCGTTCCACGAGCGAGGTCGAGACCGGCCCCAGGTACCCGAATAACGCAGACCACATGCGCGCAGAAGATAAGCCGGGATTAAGTGATTTGAAAGCCGGCCGGGTTCGACTTCATGACCGTTTACGGATATATAACTTCGCACCAGGAGTCAGCATGGAACCGGATGAGCTATTGGAAGGATTGACCGAGCCGCAACGGGAGGCCGTCGTGCATGGCGACGGGCCACTGCTGGTCCTGGCCGGGCCGGGCAGCGGAAAAACACGGGTGATTACCCACCGGGCAGCGTATCTGGCCCGCACGATCACCCACGCGCGCCATATTCTCGCGATTACCTTCACCAACAAGGCCGCCCGCGAGATGGCCGAACGCATGGAACGGCTGGACGTCGGCCCGGGGCTGACCTGCTCGACGTTTCACTCCTTCTGCGCCCGCAGCCTGCGGATGTACGGCGACCGGGCTGGCATCAAGCCCAACTTCTCCATTTTCGACGAAGCTGACCAACAGCAGGCCATGAAGGCGGCCATTAGACAGGCGGAGCTTTCTGAAGAAAACTTCACGCCGGCCCGAATGCTGCACAAGATCAGCCGGCTCAAGAATGCGATGATCCTGGCCGAGGACTTCGCCCAGCAGGCCCAGGGCTGGGAGGACCGGGCGGTGGCCCGGATTTACCTGGCCTACCAGCAGGTTCTGAAGGCCCAGAACGCCCTGGACTTTGACGACCTGCTGGTGGAGATGGCCCTGCTGCTGGGCCGCGACCCGGAACTGCGCGACCACCTCAACGATCGCTATCGCTATGTTCTCGTGGACGAATACCAGGACACCAACCACGCCCAGTATCTCATCGCCCGCGGCCTGGCCCTCAACCATGAGAACCTCTGCGTAACCGGCGACCCGGACCAGTCGATCTACGCCTGGCGCGGGGCCAACCTGCAGAACATCCTGCAGTTTGAGGAGGATTTTCCCAAGGCCAAAGTCATCCGGCTGGAGGAGAATTTCCGCTCAACGCCGCAGATCCTGGATGCCGCGGACGCGGTCATCAAGCACAACCGCAAGCGCAAAAGAAAAGCTCTATTCACCTGCAATCCGGCCGGCCCGCCCGTCCGCGTGGCCAGGTGCGAGGACCAGCACGCCGAGTCGGCCTTTGTCGCCCGGGAAATCAAAAAACATGTCAACGCCGGCGGACGCTACGATGACGTGGCCATCTTCTATCGCACCAACGCGCTCTCGCGAAATATCGAAGCTGCCCTGCGCAACGCCACCATTCCCTACCAGATCGCCCGGGGCGTGGCCTTTTTCCAGCGCACCGAGGTCAAGGACGTGCTCGCCTATCTGAAGGTGGTGGCCAACCCGCTGGATACCGTCTCGCTGGAGCGGATCATCAACACCCCGGCGCGCAAGATCGGCAAGACCAGCGTGGAACGGCTGTTTGCCTGTGCCCGGCAGAGAGGCCGCCCGCCGCAGGCCCTGCTGGAACGGCCGGAGGATATTCCCGACATTCCCAAGGCGGCCGTCAAGGGCATGAAAAGCCTGATGAGCCTTCTGGCCGGCATCGCCGAGGCCGCAGAGCACGGCGCGGTGCGCGATGCGGTCGAATACGTGGTCATGAACAGCGGGCTGCTGTCCCATCACCACGATTCGGCGGACAGCAGCGCCGTCGAGAACATGAACGAGCTGATCAGCGCCGCCGCCCAGTACGACCGCCAGCACCCCGACGGTGACGGCAGCCTCACCGACTGGCTCACACAGGTCGCCCTGGTCAGCGACGTGGATGCCATCGACCCGGAGGTCGGAGCGGTCACGCTGATGACCCTGCATGCCGCCAAGGGGCTCGAATTCAACCACGTTTTCATGGTCGGGCTGGAGGATGGGCTGCTCCCCCACCAGCGCAGCCGGGAAGAGAACGGGGACATCGAAGAGGAACGCCGTCTGTGTTTCGTGGGCATGACCCGGGCCCGGCGTGCGTTGACCATGACGTACGCGAAATGGCGGGAAAGCCGCGGCATCAGCCAGCGGACGACCGGTTCACAGTTCCTGCACGAATTGCCGCGCGAGGGTATCGAGCAAATCACCGTTCATGACGAGGAAGAGGAATGGCGGTACGATAGAGAGGTTGACGAAGCGCCTTTGGACGACGCGTACGAGTGGCGCGAAGGGCAGATGGTACGGCACCCCGATTACGGAACCGGGCAGATCCAGGCCCTGGAATGGACTGGCCGGGGCACGCGGGCACGGGTGCGGTTCAAAGCGATCGGGGACATGACCATCTACCTGCAATACAGCAACCTGGAGCCGCTGGAGTTCGAGGAGATGGACTGATTGGGTCCAGCAGAGAATGTGAGAAGGTGGGAAGGTGGGAAGGTGAGAATGTGGGAACGGGAGAACGAGGGAACGAGGAAGGAGGAGAGAGGGAAAGCAGGAACGGGGGAACATGGGAAGTGGGAAAGTGGTAATGGCGGGAAGCGGGATTAGGGGAACGTGAGCATGTGAAAAAGTGAGAAGGCGGGACAGTTAGAAAGTGGAGCGCGAGAATCTGGAACGTGGAGAGTGAGAATCTGAAACGCGGAGAGTGAAAATCTGCGAAGTGGTGTGTGAGAAATCGAAAAGTGGAGAGTGAAACTCTGAGAAGTGGTATGTGAGAAATTGAGAAGTGGTATGTGAGAAATTGAGAAGTGGAGAGTGAAGATCTGAGAAGTGGCGTGTGAGATCCTGCGAGTTGCAGCAAGCCCCGGGCACGATCTGGCCGGATGCAGGCCGGAGCATGCTTGCCGGGCCGGATGCGGTTCCCGGCAGTCCCAGATGAGGCTTCCCGGTAATCCCAGATGAGGCTTCCCGGCAGTCGCAGATGTGGCTTCCCGGCGGTCCAGATAGGGCTACCCGGGAGCCCCAGATGAGGCTTTCCAGCGGTCCCAGATGCGGCTTCCCGGCAACCCCAGATGCGGCTTTCCGGGGGTCGCAGATACGGCTTTCTGGCAGTCGCAGATAGGGTTTTCCGGCGGTCGCGGCCTTTCCCGCTTTCTCACCTTCTCACCTTCTCACCTTCGCACTTTCTCACTTTCGCACTTTGACACCTTCTCACCCCCGCACGCTCCACGCTCCCCGCACTTGATCGGAGCAGTTGCACAATGAAAAATCAAACGACCAGCCTGAAGCTGAACACCAGTTACGTACACGACAACCGCCTGGGCCCGCATCGGCTCAGCGAGGAGGACCTGCACGGCCTGGCGCCGCGCGTGCGGGACATCATCGGCGAGATCGAAGCCGAGCGCAAGGCCGGCAAGCATCGCTTCCGCGAGCTGCCGCATGAGCGGCCGCAGGTCGAGGACATCAAGCGCCTGGTCGCGGAGCTGCGCCCGGACACCGAGAACCTGCTCGTGCTGGGCATCGGCGGCTCGGCGTTGGGGAACATCGCCCTCCAGAGCGCGCTTAACCCCCTCACCTGGAATCTGCTGCACAGCTCGGTGCGCAACGCCCCCCGGCTGTTCGTGCTCGATAACATCGACCCGGTCTGGTTTGAGGCGGTCATGCGAATGATCGACGACGACTGGGGCCGCACGATCGTGAACGTCATCAGCAAGTCCGGCGAGACGGCCGAAACCTCCGCCCAGTTCCTCATCGTCCGCGACCGGATGATCCAGGCCCTCGGCGAGGAAGAGGCCGTTCAGCGGATCATCGTCACCACCGACCAGGCCAAGGGCACCATGCGCGGCCTGATCGACGCCGAGCGCCGGCGTCTGGGAGTGGAGAACGCCTACCGCTCGCTGATCGTGCCGGACGGCGTCGGCGGCCGATTCAGCGTGTTGTCGCCCGTGGGGCTGTTCTCGGCGGCCATGTGCAACATCGACATCGACGCCCTGCTGGACGGGGCTGCGGCCATGGACGCGGCGGTCAGCGATCCTGACCCCATGGCCAACCCGGCCGCCCGCCTGGCCATGATCCATTACCTCTACATGGAGCGCGGCAAGTCGTTGCACGTGATGATGCCCTACAGCCAGCAGCTTCGCGACCTGGCCGACTGGTACCGGCAGCTCTGGGCCGAGAGCCTCGGCAAGATCCGCCCGGCGGACAAGAAGAACGTCGGCCCCACCCCCATCAAGGCCCTGGGCGCGACCGACCAGCACTCTCAGGTGCAGCTCTATCGCGAAGGGCCCAACGACAAGCTCTTCACCTTCCTGGAGGTCGAGGAATTTGATGTCGATTCGGTCATCCCGCGCGCCTTCGACGATGTGGAAGCCATGGCCTACCTGGGCCGCAGCCGGGAGGGCACCCTCGGCGGACTGCTGGCCGCGGAGAAACGGGCCACCGAACTGGCCATGCTGGTCAGCCAGCGGCCGTCGCTGACCATCAAGTTCCCGGCGGTCAACGCCCGGACGGTCGGCGAGTTCATCTACCTGTGGGAGTCGGTTGTCCCCATCATGGGCAAGCTGATGGGCATCGATCCGTACGACCAGCCGGCGGTCGAGTTGGGCAAGAAGCTGACCTTCCACTTCATGGGCCGGGTCGGTTTCGAGAAACTGCCGCCGGAGATGGAATAGTTTGGTCAGTTGTCAGTGGTCAGTGGTCAGTTGTCAGTTGTTGCGGGTGGCCCACCTTCTTGATGGTGGAGCCGCGATTGGGATGGGTGGCCCACCTCTTCAGAGGTGGGATCACGATTTTTGCGGTCGAGCGTTTTGTACTCCCACACGGGCCGCGTTGGGAAGCCCTGAAATCGCGAACCCAGGTTCACAGAACCTGGGCCACCCGGCGGAGATGGAGTGAGGGATAAGTGGTCGGAAAAGCGGTCAGCGATCAGCGGTCAGCTCTTGAGCGTCGTTGGTATCTCCAGAGCTGATCGCTGAATGCTGAAAGCTGACCGCTACTGCGGGATTCTTGGCGACACGCAGTCGTTATGCGGGTGGCCCACCTCTTCAGAGGCGGGATCACGATTTTTTGCGATCGAGCGTTTTGTACGCCCACACGGGCCGCGTTGGGAAATCCTGAAATCGCGAACCCAGGTTCACAGAACCTGGGCCACCCGGCTGATCGCTGACTGCTGAACGCTGAAAGCTGATCGCTACCGAGGAATTCCATGCGACACGCAGTGATTATGGCCGGCGGGTCCGGCACACGACTCTGGCCTCTGAGCCGACGATCGAAACCCAAGCAACTCCTGCGCATTTTCGGCGGGCAATCGCTGCTGCGCAAGTCGTTCGAGCGATTGAACCGTCTGTTGCCTCCCGAGCAGATCTACGTCATCACGGCCCGGGACTACCTGCCGGCCGTCGCCGCGGAACTCCCGGAGCTGCCGGCCGAGAACCTGATCGGCGAGCCCTGCCCGCGCGACACGGCCAACGCCGTCGGCCTTGCCGCCCACCTGCTGGAGCTGCGGGACCCGGACGGCACGATGGGCATTTTCACCGCCGATCAGATCATCACGCCGGTGGACGCCTTCCGCGATACGCTCCAGAAGGCATTCGAAACCGCCGAGCAGCACGCCGACGCCCTCATCACCTTCGGCGTCCCGCCCGCCTCGCCGCACACCGGCTACGGCTACGTGCATCGCGGCCGGTTGCTCTCATCGGGGGTCTACGAGGTCCGACAGTTCAAGGAAAAACCCGACCGGGCCACCGCGGAGACCTACGTGGCCAGCGGCGAGTACTACTGGAACAGCGGCATGTTCGTGTGGCGCATCGGCACCATCCTCGAACAGATCCGCAAGCACCAGCCGGCCATGGCTGAAGGCCAGCAACGGGTGGCCGCGCGGTTCGCCCGGAACCTGGCCTCGCCGGAGGCGGTGGAACAGTTCGGCAAGCTGCCGAAGATCTCCGTGGATTTCGCGATCATGGAGAAGGCCGACCGCGTCCTGGTGGTGGAGCTGCCCTGCGAATGGCTCGACGTGGGCTCGTGGACCTCGCTGGCCGAGATCCTCCAGGCCGACGAGGCCGGCAATACCCATGCCGCCCCGCGCGTGGCCACGCTCAGCGCGTCCAACAACATCCTCGTCAGCGAATCCGACCACCTGATCGCCGCCATCGGCGTCTCCGATCTGATTGTGGTCCATTCCGACGACGCGACGCTGATCTGCCGGCGCGAGGACGCCCAGCGGATCAAGGAACTGCTCGAAAATCTCAAGGAAACCCACGGAGAGCAGTATTCATAGGCCAAACTCTCCGCCTGAGAATCACCACGGAGGCATGGAGAAGACAAGAACTGGATGAGAATGAGAACAGCTTTTGAACAGGGGATAACGGAGAGAACAGAGCTCTTATTGATTATCTCTCTGTTTTCTCCGTTGCCTCCTGTTATAGAATTCTTCGTGTCTCCGTGTCTCCGTGGTGAAGAATGATGAGCAAGCGGTATCTGGGCGTGGATCTGGGCACCAGGCGGATCGGCCTGGCCGTCGGTGATTCCGAGGGTGGAGTGGTCACGCCCGTGGACGTGCTCGATGCCCGGCCCACGCCTGAAGCCAACGCCCGGGCGATCCTGGAGGCGGCCGACGAGTACGGCGTGGACGGCATCGTGATCGGCCTGCCGCTCAACATGGACGGCACGGAAGGCCCCCAGGCCAAGCTGTCCAGGAGCCTGGCCAAGGCGATCCAGGAAATCGTGTCCCCCACCTCTCCCCAAGCTGGCAAGGCAGGCACTTTGCCGGCCTCAGAAGGCGAGCAAGATGACCGCCCCCCTGACAACGTGATCAGCTCCCCCCCACGCTCCGGGAAATCGGCGATAAAGGTCTTCCTGCAGGATGAACGGCTGTCCTCGTTCGCCGCGGACGGGAAGCTCGTCGGGCGCGACCTGACCCGTAAAAAGAAAAAGGCCCGCCAGGATGCCCTGGCCGCGGCCGTGCTGCTTCAAGCTTTTCTGGAGCGTCACCGCAAATGACGCATACGCGTCAGACGCCAAAGAAGTTCTGGATTGCCACCAGAATGAACGTATCTACCACACCCGCAACGACTTGCGTCATCAATTCGGCGAAGATGGCCCGGAACTCCGGCCCCTTGAGGTAAGGGATGATCTGATCGAAGCCGAAGTCCAGCAACGGCAGCGCGAACAACGGCGCGCTCAGGCTATACAGCTTGATCGAGAGGTTCTTCATCGCGTCAGACTCCTTTCTTACGTCGGCCGGTCTATCCTACGCTCCCCGCCTCAACCCCGCAAGTCCCGCCCCCGCCCCTCGTCCCTCGCCTCTCACCACTTCTTAAATACGAAGAACACCGCCCCCGCCATCATGGCGAAGCCCACGAGGTAGTTCCATTTGAGCGGCTCGCGGAGGTAAACCACCGAGAAGACGGCGAAGACCAGCAGCGTGATCACCTCCTGCAGGATCTTGAGCTGGGCCCCGGTGTAGTGCTGCTGATAGCCGAGCCGGTTGGCCGGCACCTGGAAGCAGTATTCCACGAAGGCGATCAGCCAGCTCACCAGGATCACGACGGGCAATGGGCGCAGGCTGAGCGGCCCCTTCAAGTGCCCATACCAAGCGATGGTCATGAAGACATTGGAAATGGTCAGCAGAATGATCGGCCACCAACCCATGGATCGGTCACCAACTCGTATTCATAATGTTCATAATGGTTTATATGCGGCGGATGCGCTCGCGGTGGTAGGCCAGGCGCTCCTCGGGAGTCATGGCGGCCAGGTTTGGATGGCCCTGGCCGTTAGACACCGGCCGAGCCGGGGAGGATGCCACGGCCGGGGTCGCGGGGGTTTGCGCCGGCCGGTCCGGCGACGCGGCCTGAGCGGCCGGTTTCCGGGCGGCGTTCTGGGAGCCGTTGGAGCCGTTGGAACGGCCGGCCGCTCGTCCGCCGGCCGGTACGACCACCTGGGTCGGGGCCGCATAGCTCATCACCGGCGTCAGGAGTTGCATGTCGTCTTCCAGCGTTCGGTAGGGCCGGATGCCCAGTCCCTGCAGTACGCCGTGGTAGGCCCGCACGGCCTCCTCGGGCGAAATCTGTCCGTCTACGATCCGCCGGAGCATCTCGATGAAGGCCAACTGATTCTCGGCCATGTTGATCTTCCGGCCGAACAGAGCCACCCTGGCCCCGTACTTCTGGGCCTCGGCGATGAGCTTGAAAGCGTCGTAGGTGGTGCCCGCCCCGCCGCCCAGGATGCCGATCACAAGCTGCGGGTCGTAAGCGGCCAGCTCCTCGGTCCACTTGGGTCCGTGATAGACCATCTTCAGGAAGAGCGGCCGGCCGGAGTCAGGCACGCCGGCCAGCGTGCGGACGATCATGTCGTTGATGAAGCCGCCGAGCTTCTCGGGCGGGACCGGGTTGATGGCCGCGTTCGGATCGAAGACTTCCAGGAAGTGGCGGAAGCCCTTGCGTTCCGCTTCGAGGCGGAACTCGCGATAGGCGTTGAGCGTCTGGCGATCGAGTTCGAGATCGTTGTTGAAGGTCACGCTGTAGAGGCCCAGGTTGGCCCCCAGCGCCCGCTCGTGGTCCGCGCACTCGACCTTTCCGCACTGGATCTGCTCGATAGTGGCGGTACGGAACGGACGGGACGGTTCCCGGATGTAGACGCCCTCGCGCACCACGTGAATGTCGGTGGTGTCATTGGCCCGGGCCGCCGGCGTAACGTGCGAGTTTTCAAACAACCGCTCCTGGATGGCCAGAATCGCGTTGGTGTGGGCAGACATCAGCATGATGTCCACCAGTCCCTGCCGCACCACCTGGCGGATCAACTCTCGAAACTCGGGCAGGCTACGGAACCGGCCTTCCTGGGCATAATGCTCCGGCGATTTACCCGGCGCGGCGATGCCGTAGGCCATATCAGCGTCCTTCGCATCCGCAATGATGAACTCGCGACACGACCGGTTCGCCTTGATCTTCGCCAGCTTGATGTCGAGACTCTTGGGGACCATCTCTCCGCTCGCTAAAACGCCGACTAAGAGTACCCCGCCTCTTCAGAGGTGGGGTTCACGCCGGGGCGGCAAGCCCTTCCCGGCACCTGCATGAGCGGGAATCCACTCCCGCTCGACGGGGTGCGAGAAAGGATGCTCGCACCAGCACACGTCACTTGCTGCCGGCCGCCATGATCCGATCCGTGATTTCCTGCACGATCCGCTCAATTTCCTCTTCGCTCAAAGCGGGTGCCTCGCCGGAAGCGGCCGCACCGTCGCTCTTGCCGCATCCGCAGCTCGAATCCGCGAAGCCGCGCCCGAACTCGGTGTTGACGCACATGTCCGCGCTCTCGAGGCGCCGCGGGTCCACGCCCATGCCGAACTTTTCCTTGAGATCGAGCAGTTCCTCGACCTTGGGCACGGCGATGCGATCCACCCGGCCGATCTGCTTGGCCAGCAGCAGGATGCGGCAGTAGGCGTCGAGAATCTCCGTCCACCAGTAGGCATGCTCCAGCGTGTCGCCCCAGGAGACGGTGCCGTGATTCCGCAGCACGACGACCTTCGCGCTCTTCACGTGTGGCTTGATGGTCTGAGCAAAAGCCTCTCCGCCGGGGGTCTCGTAGGTGGTCTGGGGGATGGGACCGAGGAACACCTCGACCTCCGGCAGGATGCACGTCGGGATCGGTTCGCCGGCCACCGCAAACGCCGTCGCGTGCGGCGGGTGGCAATGCACCACCGCCTTGAGGCTCGGATCGAGCTTGTAGATCTCCAGGTGCAGCAGCACTTCGCTGGTCCGCTTCCGCCGGCCGGCGATCTGTCGGCCGGTCATGTCCACCTTGCAGATGTCATCGGGCTTGAGCAACCCCTTGGACATCTGGGTAGGCGTGCAGAGCACCTCATTGTCGCTGATACGATACGAGATGTTGCCATCGTTGGCGGCCGCGAAGCCCTTGGCATAGATTCGATGGCCGATCTCGCAGATTTCTTGTTTGATCTTGAATTCGTTGATCATGGAACACCAAATTTGTCAGTGGTCAGTTGTCGAGCTCGTAAGGGCTTATTCCTGGCGGGCGACCCGGCCAGTCTGATCCGACCGATCCGACGGATCGGACCGATCGGACCTCTCATGCACAACACACTCCTGACTCTTCACACTCCATACGTCACACTGTCTATCAAACACGCCACGTACGCATCGACCGCCACCGGCGTCGGGTGGAACGGCATGGCCGCCTCGCGACCTTCGCTGAACCCCACCCGGTCGCCGACCTGGGCGCCCAGTTCGTCATAGGCGACCACAATGTCGCCCCCGCCCATCCGGTTCTCCCGCAACGATGCCGGATCGTGCGGGCGGATGACCAGGAATCGTCCGCCGACCAGCTTCGGGTCGACAGGGCTCAGTGTGAGCCGGCCGATGACTTCACCAATCCTCACGCCCGCCACTCCGTTCGGTCGCCTCGATCATGGCCGCCATCTCCGGCGGCGCCGAGGTCGCGCCGGCCATCAGCCGCTCTATCATCTGGCGGGTCTGGAACATGGCGTGACAGGTGGTGTCCACCACCAGCACGTTGATCCCCAGTTCCCGGCAGGCCTCCTCAACGGCCATCAGGCTCGTGCCCAGGGCCGCCCGGATGCCGTCATGCTTGTTCGCGACCACCAGCGGCACACACGCGTCAGTCGTGAACACCGCCCCTTTACTGACCTCCCGGCGGTTGATCTTGCCGCATAACCGGCGAACAGCCGCGGCCAGGGGGACCGCACCCGGCGCCGCCGGGGCGATGATCTCCACCGGCCCGTTGAGCCGCTCGATCATCGAGCGAACCGCCCGCATCTCCGGCCGGTTGGGATCGAGCACAACGGCCAGCGTCGATTGCTTCGGCTCGCTGTCTTCCCAGACAATAGGGACGGCATGGTCCTTGAACCAGTCGCGCGCCGCCGGCGTGATCAGCGCATTCCTCGGCAGGCGGATCGGATCACAGTTCCGCTGGAGTTCATCGAGCAACAGGGCTGTCACCACCGGCCGGCTCATGCCTTCCCTTCCATCAGGGCGGTCCCGTCATCCACAATGCCCATCACCCACCATCGGGCGGGCGAGTTGATATCCTGCACCATCTCACGGGCGAACTTGCCGTCGTTGCTGAGCACCACAATGTCGCCCGCCGAAGCTCCGAGCTGATCCAGGGCCAACACGGGATCGAGCGAAGCCGCGCGAATCGGCTCGACCACGAGCAATCGCGTCCCATTCAGGGACGGGTGCTTCGCCGTCGAAATCGCTTTGCCCACAACGCGGCCTAAAACCACTACGCGTCCTCCGGACGAAGTGAGAAGTGAGAAGTGAGAAGTGAGAAGCTCACTTTCGCCTCCTCAGGTTCTTCTGCGTAGCTGTGAGTATGGCTACCAATGCGTTCCACTCCGTCTTCAGACTGCCCAGCCGCGTCGCGGAAAGCAGCTTGTTGTTCTCGATCCTTCGCATCCAATACAACGTCTCGCGTGCTTCTCGAAGCGAGAGGCTGATCCTGTTGGTGTAATCCTTTCGCGTGATAACCGGCTGGGCTTCCTCGATGTTCGCCCCGACGCTTCCGGAGCTTCGGACGATCTGCCGCCCGATTACCGCCCCCGCCACATTCGAGGGCAAAGCCATGGCCATTTGAATCGTGCGGTCCACAGCTTCTTCCACTCGGGCCAACAGATCAGCAGTGGCGTAACCCATTAGTCAGACCTTGCGACACCCCCAACCTTTCTCACTTCTCACTTCTCACTTCTCACCTTGCACACACGAGCACGCCTTACAGGATGCGGAGGTTATCCACCATCACACACCTTCGCACGCGGGTAAATGACAACGGGCTGGTCACTCCCTCGCCCGTGGGCGTGGCAATGCTGAAGCTGCCGAACCCTTCGCCGCCGTTGCCCAGGCCGGCCATGCTCGGGCCGTTCTTGATAAACAGCGTTGTGTTCACCGCCTTGCCCATCCTGGTCATGTGATCGACCGTCTGCGACCAGATAATGGCCGTATGGCCGAACCCGTGCTCGAACTTCACGGCCAGGTCGATGGCCTCGTTGATGCATCGGCAACGCATCACCGGCAGGAACGGCATCATCTGCTCACAGGGCAGCCACGGGCTGTTCACGTCCACCTCTCCATAGAGGCAGATGACGCCCGCCGGCAGCTTCACGCCGACCGCATCGGCCAGCACCTGCGGATCTTTGCCCACGAAGTTCTTGTTCGGCAGCCAGTGCCCGCTCTTCTCGTCCTTGTGCAGAGCTACCCGGGTGAGCGCGTCGATCTGCTCGCGATTGAGACGATAGCCGCCATGCCGGCCCATCGCGTCGAGCAGCTTGTCGGCCACGCTGGCCACCACGAATACTTCCTTCTCGCCGATGCACAGCAGGTTGTTGTCGTAGGCGGCGCCCAGGAGAATGCCGGCCGCGGCCTTCTCGATGTCGGCCGTCTCGTCCACCACCACCGGCGGATTGCCCGGACCGGCCACGATGGCCTTCTTGTTGCTGGCCATGGCCGCCTTGGCCACGCCCGGCCCGCCGGTCACCACCAGCAGGCGGACGTCCGGATGCTTGAAGATCTGGGCGGCGGTCTCCAGCGTCGGCTTCTCGATGAGACAGATCAGGTTCTCCAGGCCGGTCTTCTCGCGGATGGCCCGTGCCCACGCCTGCGTGGCGATGGCCGCGCAGCGGGCCCCGGACGGATGCGGATTGACCACCAGCGTGTTGCCGGCTGCGATCATCATGATGGCGTTGCAGGCCAGCGTGGGAACCGAATGCGTCACCGGCGTGATCGCACCCAGCACGCCAAACGGGGCGTACTCGGTCACGGTCAAGCCGTGATCGCCACTGACCGCCTCCGTCTTGAGCATCTCCATGCCCGGCACCTGGGCCGCCGAATGCAGTTTCTCGATCTTGTGGTCGAGCCGACCGATCTTCGTCTCTTCGAGTTCGATCCGGCCCCACTCCTCGGCGTTCTGAATGCACAAGTCGCGGATGATCTGCACGACCTGGGCCCGCCTGGCCAGTCCGCCGGCCGCCAGTTGCTCCTGGGCCGCCTTGGCCGCCGCCACGGCCGAATCCACATCCTGGAACAGGCCGTCCACGCCGCCATAACCCGTGCCGTTGCCACGGCCATTGTGCCGCGCGCCCGCCACGCCGCCTGCCGTCAGCCGACTCAACACCTCGGTGACAACATCTCGAATCAGCGTTTCATTGATCGTGCTCATGGTTCCAATCCGCAAGCCGCATTTCGAATCTGAAGGGTTGAATCTCAGATTTCAGAATTTCAAATTTCAAATCTCAAATTTCAGATCTTGGATTTCAAATCCCGACTCTCAAATTTGGAATTTCGAATCTCAAATCTGAAATTTCGAATCTGAAATCCCAAATCTCGAATCGCCAATCCGCAATTCGACATCTCAAACCCACTTGAGACCAACTTGAGATCAACTTCAAATCAACTCCAGACCACCTTCAGACCAACGCGGTCAAGTCCGTTTCTTCAACTCTGTTTCTTATAAACTTCCTGACGCCCCATCTGGATCGCATCGATGATGCCAACCACTACCGCATCCGTCGGCACATCGCCGGTGACATCCGTCAGCCGGGCCGAGCTGCCCTGCGTAACCAGCACGAGGTCGCCCTCGCCGGCCCCCAGGGCATCAATGACCACGGCCGACCGTCCGGTGCTGACCAGCTCGTTGGTTCCGCCCTTGGCGTTGTACACGTCCACGAGCAGCAGCTTCTTGCCCACGACGGTCTTGACCTTCTGGGTCGCCACCACGCTGCCGATCACCTTGCCGATGAACATCTCAACGCCTCCTTACGCACCCGCTCGGCGGATGCGGAGTGAGAAGTACGAAGTGAGAAGTGAGCCGCTCTGATGCGATGAGGAGTGAGAAAGCCATTCACCATGTGCCCGCCAGAGCAGCTCACGCAACGCGCTTACGGCCGCACAGGCCCTCTCTCACTTCTCACCTCTCACTTCCGCCGGCATCAGCCGGCGGTCGGCAGCACGCGCTCGATCTCGCCGTGCGGGCGGGCGATCACGTTCACGCTCACCACTTCGCCGACCTTGGCCGCCGCGGCCGAACCGGCGTCCACCGCCGCCTTCACCGCCGCCACGTCGCCTTCCAGGACCACGCTGCACAGGGCCGAGCCAACCTGCTTCCAGCCCCGGTAGCGCACGTTCGCCGCCTTCAGGGCCGCGTCCGTCGCCTCCACCAGCGCGACCAGCCCGCGCGTCTCAATCATTCCAATTGCCTGCTGTGCCATTGCATAAGCTCCTTAGCGTTCAGCATTCAGCGTCCAGCCAGCCATCAGCTTCGTCAAGCTGATCGCTGACCGCTGATTGCTGACCGCTATTTCCTCAACACTTCACACGTTTGCCTTGCGACAATCAATTCCTCGTTCGTCGGGACCACCATGATCTTGACCCGCGAATCGTCGGCCGAGATCAGCGCCTCCTGGCCGCGGACCTCGTTCCGCTTCGGGTCCAGCCGGATCCCGGCGTAATCCATCCGGCCACAGATCGCCTGCCGGATGGCCGTTCCGTTCTCCCCGATCCCGCCGGTGAACACCAGCAGATCCGCCCCGTTGAGCACCGCCAGGTACGCGCCCACATAGTGCCTGACGGCCTCCACGAAGGCGTCCACCGCCAGCTTCGCCCGCTCGTTGCCCTGGGCCGCGGCGGCCTCAACCTCGCGCATGTCGTTGCTCACGCCGCTGATGCCCAGCAGCCCGCCGCCCTTGGCCATGGCCGCGAGCGCGTCTTCGAGCGTGAGCCCGAACCGCGGCAAGACCTTCAGCAGGCAGTACGGATCGAAGTCGCCCACCCGGTTGTTGTGCGGCAGACCCGACTGCGGCGTAGTCCCGAAGCTGCAGGCCACGCTCCTGCCGTTCTCGATCGCACAGACGGAGCTGCTGCCGCCCAGGTGACAGGAGATCACCCGCAAGTCTTGCCGCCCCATCAGTTCCGCGGTGCGCACCGCGATGTAGCGGTGGCTGGCCCCGTGGAACCCGTAGCGCCGCGCGCCCGCCTGCGTCCACTCCCACGGCACCGCATAGGTCGTGCGCGACGCGGGGATGCTCTGGTGAAAAGCCGTCTCAAACGCCGCCACTTGGGGCACCTCCGGCAGTCTGCCAGCGAACGCCTTCATCGCGGCCACGTAGGGCGGGTTGTGCGCGGGGGCGACGTCAAAGAACTCGGTCATGGTGGCGATGACCTCATCGGTCACCCGCACCGCACCGGAGATCGGCCCGCCATGCACGGCCTTGAACCCGATGGCGTCGATCTTCACGTTCGGGTCCGGCAGCAGGGCCAGGCACTTGTCGATGGCCTGTCCGTGGTCGGCGATCGGCCCTGTCCAGCTCGCGGCGCCGACCTTGACGGCCGCGTCGTCGCGTCCGATGCGGTCCACGCCGCCCCGGGCCAGTTCGCGTTCGCCGTTCATGTCGAACAGCCGGAACTTGAAAGAGGTGCTGCCGATGTTGGCTACCAGAACGATCATAAGTTCTCAGTTTTCAGTTCTCAGTTTTCAGTTCTTCAGTCCGGTACCGCCGCCTGCGGAATCCAAAACTGACAACTGACAACCGATGACTGAAAACGCTCTCCAATTCGCGGTTACAGAATCACTCCGTACAGCCCTTCATGCGGCCGGGCGATCACGTGTGCGCTGATCAGCTCACCGACACGGCTGGCCGCCTCGGAACCGGCATCCACCGCCGCCTTGACGCTGCCCACGTCGCCGCGAACCACCGTCGTCACCATGCCGCCGCCGATCTGGATCACTTTGACCAGCTCGACGTTCGCGGCCTTGGACATCGCATCCGAGGCCTCGACCAGCCCCGTGAAGCCCATTGTCTCAATCATGCCAATTGCATCAGCCATGAAAATCCGCTCCAGTTCTGCCCGTTATGAAATCTGAGCTCCAGCACTTCCAAGCCGGGATCCAGGAATCCGCTTGCCGACCAGACGTTACGACCGGTTATGTTTGCCGATCAGGCATTGCAACCGGTGTGTCTGCCGATCAGACGTTGCGGCCGGTAGCTGGGTTCCGAATCTGAAATTTCAAATCTGAAATCTCAAATTTGAAATTTGAGATCTCAAATCTGAATTCCCGACTCCGCAACTACTTCTTCGCCGCCGCCTTTCCGTTCCCTCCCGGGATCATCGCGTTCAGATCATCGTGCGGCCGGGGGATGACGTGCACGCTGATCACCTCGCCGACCTTGGCCGCCGCAGCCGCGCCGGCGTCCGCCGCCGCCTTGACCGCCGCCACGTCACCGCGAATGAATCCGGTCACGTATCCGCGCCCGACCTTCTCATACCCGACCAGCCGGACATTGGCCGCCTTCAGCATCGCGTCCGCCGCTTCGATCAGCGACACGAGGCCTTTGGTTTCGATCATTCCCAATGCTTCAAGAGCCATTGCTCAACTCCTTGTATTTGCTCATGCTGTCAGTGGTCAGTTGTTGGGTGATTTGTCCTTGGTCCTTTGTTCTTTGTCCTTTGTCATTCGTCCTGCGTTCATTGGCTGATCCTGCCGAATGCAAACAACCAAGGACAAAGAACCAAGAACCAAAAACAACGCTCCAATTACGCCTTCAACAGTTCAACCTTCCTCGCATTCGTCAGATCACACGCATTCCCCTCGTCCGTGTCGATGTGCACCTCCAGTTTGAGCGCCGGGTCCACTCGCGCAACCACGTTGCCAAAGGTCATGGGACAACTGCTGTCCACCTTCAGCAGCATGTGGTCGCCGGACTTCACGCCGTAGTACTCGGCTTCCCGGGGGTTCATATGGACGTGCCGCATGGCCCGGATGACGCCCTCTTTGAGTTCGATGTACCCCTTGGGCCCCAGCACGATGCAGCCCGGCGTGCCCTTGATGTCGCCGCTCATGCGCACGGGCAAGTCGATGCCCATCGCGATCCCGTCGGTGAACGACAGCTCGATCTGGTTGAGGGTCCGGCACGGCCCCAGGATGCGCAGGTTGGTGATGGTACGGTGACGGGGGCCGATGATGGTCACGGTCTGCTCGCTGGCAAACTGCCCATCCTGGTACAACATGCGGTACGGCGTCAGCTTCGCCCCGGGGCCAAACAGGATTTCGAGGTTCTCCTGCGTGATGTGCATGTGTCGCGCGGAGATGTTCACCAGCAACTTGGGCTTGTATGCCCCGGCCACCTGGATTCGTCCGTTCAGCCGGTGGCGAACCACCTCGCGAACCACGCGCTCCACGGCCGACCGATCCAACAGCCCGCCTCGTGTCATTACGCTCATCAGAGCCGTCCTCACCAGCAGGTCGGGTCAGCAGACCCGACGGAATCTTCTGTCCATCCCGGACCTTTTCAGCGCTTCGGGCCGGCATTCCGCTCGCCTTTCGAGGAGGGCAGGATGCCCGGCTCCCCGTACGCCCGTTTCCATGCGTTCTCAGCGCCTCAGGTCGCTCCTCAGTTCCGCCCGTCGCCACGCACCGGCTTCCACGGAAGCCGTCCCCCCGTTGCCCTTTTTCACTTCCGCCAGGATCAGTTCAGCCCCGGCATCCCGCACCACCTGGTGCCACCTGGCCTCCAACCCCTCGTCAGCAATAACCCGGTGAACCGCCTCCCAGCCGCTCAGCCGGGCTAACCCGCGGCGCCCGAACTTGCTCTGGTCGGCCACCACGATGACCTCTTCCGCGCACCGCATCATTTGCAGTTCGGTCTCAACCATCAGAACGTTCGCGTTGTAGAGCCCGTCTTCCGCGATCCCGGCCACCCCCATGAACGCCTTGCTCACGTGCAGGGATCCCAGAGCCTGGACTGCCAGCGGCCCCAAGGCCACGCCGGTCCGTGGATAGATGAAGCCCCCAACGAAGATCAATTCAATATGCGGTGCGCTATTAAGCAGGTGTGCGATCGGAAGCGAGTTCGTAACCACCTGGAGGGATCGATTCAGAAGCTGACGCGCCACCTGGAATGTGGTCGTGCCGCCGTCCAGCAGTATTGTCTCGCCTTCCTGGATCAGCCCGGCCGCCGCCTGCCCGATGGCCTGCTTCTCGGCAACGGCCGTGGCCTCCCGCGCGTCATAGTTCAACGCGCTGAAGCGATCGCTGATGAACACCGCCCCTCCGTGCGTCCGCCGGACGATGCCCTCCTCTTCCATCTGGGACAGATCGCGCCGAATGGTCGACTCCGACACGCCCAGTTCGGATACCAGGACCGCCAGGTCTGCATAGCCCCGGCGAGCCAGGAATTCCGATAACTGCTGCCGTCGTGCTTCGCCCGTCAATTCAGCCTCCACACAACAGGCCGTCCATGCCCGTCTCCGCAACATCCTGCGCGGATTCTGTCAAAACCGATCATAATCCTGCACGATTACGGCCGAGTTGTCAAGGGCGTGCGCCGGGAATCGGAGAGCTAAAGGCCGGGGAACCCGACCGGGCAGAGCATTCATAAAAAAACCGGCTTGCCTCGCGCAAGCCGGTATGAAATATGGATTTGCGATCACAGGATCACGGATCGACCGCGGAATCCCGCCGGTCATTCAATCCTTCGTGTCTTCCAGCCGGACCCCGATGCCCACCTGGTCGTGGCCATGCCCGAGCGTCATTTCCATTCGGACGATGGTGCCAAGCCGGGAGAGCCGGTCTTCGTCCCTCTCAGAATGCATTTCGAACAGATACCGTTGCCCGACGGCCATGCCCAACCCATCGGGCACAACCGCATAGAGCCCCTCTTCACTCAAGTTCAAACACTCTCCGCGGATGGGCAACGGGTTTTCCGTCTCCCACCAATCCGGGTCGGTAATCAACAGTTCGTGCCGCATCGGACGCCGGGGACATTGACGGCACTCCTGCTGAGTTACGCCCGTAGCCCAATCAGTTACGAACAGCCCTTCCCGCCCTTCCGCATTCATGAACACGGGCTCGGGCGTGGCAAAAGGGGTAAACCCTGATCTGCTCCACTGTGGCTGCGAAAAAATCCCCATGCGTGCCTCCTGCTCTTTTCTCCAGACAACCGGCCGGCCCGGGAACGAACCGAGCTATAGCGGGAACCAGGCGCAAGACCAACCGCCTGCCGCCTCGCGGCCACGCTTCCCGAAAACAATCAGGATTGAAACTGAGGTGTTTAACTCTTGATCCGCCGCCCGCTGAACTCGCCAACACCGGAGCAAGGCGGAAAGCAGATTCAAGTCAGAGCATCCTGCTCTGCCGGGCGGCCAAGCCCATTTGACGTGTCGGAATCCGCCCCTCACCGCCCTGGCGAGCGGCCGTCAAACAGCATAAATACGGACCAATCTTGATATTAGTATGGCTCCTTTTCGGCCCCCAGTCAAGCCCGGCCGGAGGCCCTTGCGCCGGTATTTCCAAGTCCTGCGAAGATTTGAGATCTCCCGCGCCAACCGGCCGGGAATCGAACATCGGCAGGCTAGGCGGCCGATTCAGCACATAATGATTGCATACAGCAAGAATCGAGTCGTGAGTTTTCCGGAGCCGACATTTCGGCGGCCCCTTCCCCCGACCATCGCGAGGCAGGCAAGGTGGGTTCCCCGGCAAGGCATGACGGCACAGAGCGCAGGCCGGTCGGACAACAAAGGGCCGGCGCCGCATGTGCAGCTCTCAGCTCTGCAAAATCGCCTCTTTTATCATTGACACCCCTCTGAACCTGAGGTAGATTTATAGTGACGAGTGGTTACGGCGTGCACGGTTTCATCCGGCTTCGGTGGTCAGTAAACCGTAAATAGTACTAATAATTTCATACCGGCAGGCTGGTTTCAGCAGCGATTCATCCCCCCGAAGCGACATTCATACCCGCCCCGTAGCCAACCCGGATAGTTGCGCCCCTGGAGCTGTGATCCGCTTCCGGCAGGCCTCTGCGAGGCCGGCGGCAAGGGATTTCGTCCAGGTGGAGCACCCAGTGAAACGTACTTGGAGTCTTGAGTGAACGTTTCATGGTTTTTGCGGTTGGCGCAATCAGAGCCATGAGTTAAGATTTTCGCTCCCGCTGGTCGGGCGGCAGAGACCGCGCTTGCGGATCGTGCCCTCCAGTGTGGACAATGGGAAGGTTTCGTCGCGGAGCGAATTCAGGACTGCTGTCCGCGGTCGGTCGGCAAGCGGTTTGCCGATCGTGGATATCGCGGTGGCTGTAAGAGGGTGCCTGGCGTCAGTGCGCCTGCCTCGATTGACGCCGGGACGATCGCGGTCCTCGAGCAGGCCGGAGGCTGTTCAGGGCAACGGCGAATGACCCGACGGAGCGCGCGAGAATAGTTCTCATCGGCTCATTCCCTACAAGGTCTTTCGTCCGGGTCATCGTGACGCCCTGACGCTCCCTACGGTCTTCCTCCGGGGGTATCCGCGAGGTTTGTGCCACAAGGCACAGGAGGTTCCAACATGAGGCATCAACAATCACGGAAGGGCCGGTCAGGCTTCACCCTGATCGAGCTGCTGGTCGTGGTCGCAATCATCGCATTGCTGATCTCGATCCTGCTGCCCAGTCTGGCCCGGGCACGCGAGTTGGCCAAGCGCACCACCTGCGCCGCCAACTTGAACGGTATCGGCAAGGGTCTCTTCACCTACGCCACGGACGGCAATCAGGGCATGCCCATTGCAGCCCACCAGCCCGACACGGACAACGATTTGAAGACCGGCGCCGTCAAGTATGACGAGATGATCGGCTCCAAGCGCGGCCAGTTGGGTTCGCCGGCCCTGGGCGAGACCTACGAGAACGAGAACCTGATGTCCACCGTCCGAAACCTCTGGACGCTGGTCCGCAACGGCGCTTCCACCCCGGCCTCCTTCATCTGCCCGTCCACCAACGATCAGAAGAATGACGAGGACAGCCCCCAGGATTACTGGGATTTCGGCCTTGGCGACTCAACCACCGCCGGCACTGCTCCTTCCCGGAGCGACTGGGCCAAGGGCTACACCCAGGTGAGCTACGGCTACCAGGTTCCCTACGGCAGCACCGGCAAGCCCTCTGCTGAAAGCGATCAGCGCGCCGTCCTCTCGGCTGACAAGGGTCCCTACGGCATCACCATTGATGGCAACCAGGGCACCCACCCGGGTGACCCCACCATCGCCACCACGGCCAGCCCGGATGAGTGGCGCAAGTACAACTCCCCGAACCACGGCGGCCGTGACGAGGGCGAGGGGCAGAACGTGCTGTTCGCGGACAGCCACGTCGACTGGGCCAACAAGCCCACTGCCGGCCCCGCTTTTGACAACATCTACACCCAGTGGTCCCAGGACCCGACCAAGACCACGAGCATGACCGTTGAGCATCGGGCGAAGGGCTTTGCCCCCAAGCGCGGCGACAGACTGACGCCCTATGCCAACACGGACGGCCTGATCTATCCGTAACGCGTTTCGTGGTGCGGATCGACGGCATCCTGTGATGCCAACCATTTGAATCAGTACCAACGGGCGGCCATTCCGGCCGCCCGTTGTTTTTTGCCATCTCCGCCCACCTGAAATACGAAAGCTGTCAATTGGATTTCGGGTGTGAATGGTCCCATCCCTGTTGAGGATGAGACATGATTGGCCAATGAGTTATCCAATCACTCGTCCGGCCATGCCGGCAGGGCCCTCTCCCCCATCCAACCGGAGCTTCGGGGTTTCAGAATTCATGCTCCGCCATGGAGCGTGGTACGTACCGTGCCACCCTTGGCATCGTGACGTCCTCATTGACAAACTCTTCGGCCAGGCGATGTTGCTTGGAAAGAACTTCCGAAAAAACCGGCGGCCACGGATCGACCTCCAGCGGGTACTCGATCAACCAGACGTTATACCGCCCTCCCGACGCTTCCGCGGCCGTCTCCAGGGTGGCACGAAGCCGATCTTGCCAATGCCGGTCCGGCTTCAGCGGCGTCACTTGCAGACGTGCAGGCAGACCGCTGAACCGCGACCCCCTCTTGCTTATCAGGCGTTCGCCGGGGACGACCCCACCCAGGTAATAGGCCGTGACATCCTCGCAGTTGTAGGCGGACACAACCACGTCGTGAGGGCCAAGCTGGGTAAGGATCCGACCGTACAACGTACGGGTCGGGGGGCGACGGGGCGGACCGGCATGCACATACCAGAGCCAACTCATCCCATACAGACATACCAGTAGCCCCAGCACCGCCCGGGGCAACACACGGCCCCCTCGCCCCAGTCGACCGGCCCCGCCCAGGCCCAGAAGCACCAGGACCGGCGCCCAGGCCGGCAGGAGTGTGCGCGGAAGCATGTTGGGAATGGATACCGCTCCCACCAGAGCCAGTGCCCCCACGTAGCTCCCCGCAGCCAGGGCAAGGGCCAACAACGGTCGTCGCAAACGACGACAACCCAGCGCCGCCATCACCAAAACCGCCGGGCCAATTATCAGCAGGCGCTGGAGCACGTACGCCGTCCAGACCGGCCTTGGCGTTTGCCGGTCTTCCCAATGCCGTACAAGCATGATGCCGAAAAATTCCTGGGCGTACGACTGCATCCGGCTCCAGGAATGCTCAGGGATCCACCAGGTCTGCTGATGAACCGCCGCCCAGTACAGATTAAACCAGAGCATCGGGCTCACCAGCAGCAGCCAGAGCCACGCACCGGAGGGACGCAGCAGCGCTTTCAGCTCCGCCCGGCCTCTCATCGCCACCAGGAAAACACAGGCCATGAGGAACACGAACAAGCCGACCGCGTGGGTGTGCGCTGCCGCCGCGCTCACCACCGCCAGGAAGGCCAATCGTCCGCGAGACGGCCCGCGCCAGGCTAGCCGTTGGGCCGCCAGAAGAGACAGAACACTGAGCAGGAACAGCAGGCTGTAGCCCCGCAACTCCTGGCTGTAATGCACCGGGATCGGGGAAACCGCCGCCAGGAGCCCGGTTGGAACCGCCGCCCGCGGATGAATGCCCCCGGCCACCCGCATCAGCCCACCGACCGCGCACACCCCCAGCAGAACCGGCAGCAGGCGCATGGACCACTCCGAGTGGAAGGCCAGCGACCAGGCCTTGAAGAGCAGAAACGACAAAGGAGGGTGGTCCGTGATGACCGGCAACCCGGTAAGCAGGTCCCACCAACCAAGACGGACCAGCACAAGGCTCACGCCTTCATCCGGCCAGACGTCCGTGGTCGTGATCCCGATCAGACGAACGAGAGTCGCGAGCAGGAGAACGCCACACGGCGCCCAGGCCCACCAGCGGGAATGCCGAGCAGGACTACTTGTCAATCCTTCGCACTTTTCCACATTCTCACGTTCGATTCCGCAAAGCCCTGCCTAAACGGCCGGCATCTCCACATTCGACATCCTCTCCAGGGCCAACATCAACGCCTGCGTACCCGACCGCCCGTGCCCCAGGGCTTTCACCGATTGATAGAGCTGATGGGCCAGGGCCAATCCCGGCAGGGCGATGCCCATGCGCCCGGCCTCGGCCAAGGCAATACCCATGTCCTTCAGAAAGTGCTCGACGAAAAAGCCCGGGTCGAAGTCGCGTTTCAGAATCCGCGGGCCAAGATTGTTGATAGCCCACGAGCCGGCCGCCCCGCTGCCCACCGATTCAATCACTTTTCGGAGATCCAGCCCCGCTTTGTAGCCGTAAAGCAGGCACTCGCATACCGAGATCATGGATGACGCGATCAGCACCTGGTTGCACATCTTGGCATGTTGTCCCGCACCCGCGGGCCCGTGATGGATGATCAGCTTGCCCATGCATTGGAATAGGGGCATGAGCCCGGCCACCACCTCCGCATCACCGCCGATCATGATGGATAGGCTTGCGTTGCGGGCTCCAATATCGCCGCCCGAGACCGGCGCGTCCACGCTCGCCACCCCCCGGGCCTGAAGGGTCTCGTAAAGCTCCCGGGCCAGCGCCGGCTCGCCCGTGCCCATGTCGACCAGGACGCTGCCGGCCGTCACGCCATGGATCACGCCGTCCGTTTCCAATACCACTTGTCGCAAGTCGGCTGGGAACCCCACCATGGTGAAGATCACATCGCTGCGCCGGGCCACCTCGCGGGGCGTCGGCGCCCATACCGCCCCCCGGGCCAGCAGGGGTTCGGCCTTGGCCCGCGTGCGATTGTAGACGGTCAGCTCATACCCGGCCTCGCGGATATGACCGGCCATGGCGGCCCCCATCACCCCGGTTCCAATCCAACCCACACGCGTTTTGCCCGGCGCTACCGGTTCCATGCTCCATCTCCTTTGAACAGGAGGCGTCAGAAATAACGGAAAATCGCCACTTCTCCCCACCCTCCGTGACCTCCTGTTTCAGCTCGATAATAGCCGGACCGGAACCAATGTGCATCTCGCCTCAACTTCCCGCTTTACGTTCTCGCTCATTCACATTTCCACTTTCTCAGTTGTCACTCATCCATTACAATGCCGCCTCACCTACAAAGGAGATTCTCTGATGCGGATTCCGATTCAATTCACCCTGCTCATCCCATCCGTCGTCCTGGTGCTTGTCCCGGCAGCTCACGCGGCCGAATCCGGCGGCTTGGACACCGCCCGTATGGTCTACGCGGAACGCCTCATCAACAGCGCCATCGACCGGGGCGACATCCCCGGCGGCGTGTTGCTGGTCGGGCGGGGCGACACCACCCTGTATCGCAAGGCCTTCGGCTCACGGGCCGTCCTGCCCGAACGTGTGCCCATGACCGAAGACACCATCTTCGATCTGGCCTCCGTGTCCAAGGTTGTCGGGTGCGCCACCTCGGTCATGCTGCTCCTGGAACGCGGGCAGATCAATCTCACCGATCGTGTGGCCAAGTACATTCCCGCCTTTGCGGCCAACGGCAAAGACCAGGTCACCGTTGAGCACCTGCTGCTGCACCGCTCCGGCCTCATCCCCGACAATTCCCTGCGTGATTACACCGGCACGCCGGAACAGTCCCTGGCCGCCATTTACAACCTGAAGCTCTCGTATCAACCCGGCACCGCCTTCGTCTACAGTGACCTGGGCTACATCGTGCTTGCCGAGCTGGTTCGCATCATCGACGGCCGGCCTCTGGACGTCTTCGCCCGCGAGGAGATCTTCCTGCCCCTGGGCATGAACGACACCTGGTACAATCCGCCCGCCGCCCTCAAGCCGCGCTGCGCCCCCACCGAGCAGCGCAACGGCCGATGGATGATCGGCGAGGTGCATGATCCGCGAGCCTACGCCCTGGGCGGCGTGGCCGGTCACGCGGGCCTGTTCAGCACCGTCGACGACCTCGCCCGCTGGTGCCGGATGATCCTCAATCTCGGCACCCTGGACGGCAAACGCGTTCTCTCAGAAATGACCGTCCGCGAGATGGTCCGCCCGCGCTGTCTGGCTGACGGCAGCAACTGCCGCGGCTACGGCTTCGACACCCGCAGTGCTTATTCCTCCGCGCGCGGCAACCTGTTTGAGGCCGGCACCACCTACGGCCACACCGGCTTCACCGGCACCATGTTCTGGATCGACCCGCACCACAACGCCTACGTCATCTTCCTGACCAACCACGTGCACCCCAAGGACAAAGGCTCCTCCAACATCGTAGACCTCCGTCGCCGGGTCATAACCACCGTGGCGTCGGCCATCATCGAGACGCCGCAGGAACGCTATGAGCCCGCCCCGGTGCTGGCTCCGGCACCCCCTGCACAAACCGGCCGCTCAACGGAGCGTTCATCGGGCCGCGGGGTTCGGCCCGCGCGCAGCTCCGCCCGCGGTCAAGGCGCCCCTGCCGACGTCCTCTGCGGTATTGACGTACTCAAGCGCGACGGCTTCAAGGCCCTGGCCGGCCGGAAGGTGGCTCTCATCACCAACCACACCGGCCGCGACCGCGACGGCAATCGCACCGTCGAACTGCTGCTGAAAGCACCTAATGTCAAGCTCGTGAAGCTCTTCTCTCCCGAGCACGGTCTTTACGGCACGCTCGATGAGAAGGTCGGCCACGGCGTGGACCAGAAGACGGGGCTGAAAGTCTACAGCCTCTACGGCGAGACGCGTAAGCCTACGCCCGAAATGCTCGAAGGCGTAGACACCATGGTCTATGACATCCAGGACGTGGGCGCCCGCTTCTACACGTATATCTCCACCCTGGGCCTGTGCATGGAAGCCGCCGCCAAAGCCGGCATCCGCATGGTGGTGCTCGACCGGCCCAACCCCATCACCGGCCTGCATCCCGATGGGCCGATCTCTGAGAACAAGCGTCGCAGCTTCACCGCCTACCGCCCCATGCCTGTGGCCCACGGGATGACCATCGGGGAGCTGGCCGGGTTCTACAACGCCGAAGACAAGATCGGCTGCGATCTGGTCGTTATCAAGGTGGAGGGTTGGACTCGCTCGATGTGGTGGGATGAAACCGGCCTGATGTGGGTCAACCCCTCCCCGAACATGCGCAACCTGACGCAGGCGGCGCTCTACCCGGCCGTGTGCCTGCTCGAATCCACCAACGTATCCGTCGGTCGCGGCACAGACCAGCCGTTCGAGTTGTTCGGCGCCCCCTGGATCGACGGGCGCAAACTCGCCGCCACGCTGAACGCGGCCAACCTGCCCGGGCTGCGTTTCATTCCCATCGAGTTCACGCCGACATCCAGTAAATTCAAGGACCAACCCTGCCAGGGCGTTTACATCCTGGTCACGGACCGCGACGCCCTCGAACCGGTCCGTAGCGGCTTGACTTTCGCCTGGGCGTTGAAAAAGCTCTTCGGCAATGTCTTCGAGATCGACAAGATGCTGACCCTGCTGGCCAACGCGGAGGTCCTCGACGCCCTCAAGAAGACGGACAATCCCGAGACCCTGCCGGAGCTCTGGAAGGCGCCGCTGGCTGAATTCATGAAGATCCGGGCCCAATACCTGCTGTATCCGTGATTCCGGCCTTCCTGGGCTCCATTCCGCGAACCTCGTGCGGCGGCCGGGCATCATCCCGGCCGCCGCATTTAAAGGCCCCGGCCACTGCACTCGGAAAGCGTGGTTCAACGGCCGTCAAGTAAGGAAATGCCCATGAAACCGTTCTTTGCCTGTGCGGTCTCGCTGTGTTTTGCACTTCCGGCGGTTACGACCGCCCAGGAAACCCGCAGACTGCCGAATTTCGTGATCATTTTCATCGACGACATGGGCTATGCGGACATCGGCCCGTTCGGGGCGAAGGACTACCCGACACCGCACCTCGACCGCCTGGCCTGGGAGGGCCGCCGGTTCACCGATTTCTACGCCAGCCAGCCGGTGTGCTCCGCCTCGCGGGCCTCGCTCATGACCGGCTGTTACAACGTGCGCATCGGCATCCTCGGGGCCCTCGGCCCGCGGGTCGAGTCCGGCATTCACCCGGAAGAAACCACCCTGGCGGAGATCTGCAAGCAGAAGGGCTATGCGACCGCCTGCTACGGCAAATGGCATCTGGGCCATCATCCCAAGTTCCTGCCCACCGCCAACGGGTTCGATGAATATTTCGGTCTGCCCTACTCCAACGACATGTGGCCCTTCCACCCCGCGGTGGAAAACTTGCCTATGGCCAGGCGCTTCGACCGCTGGCCGCATCTGCCGCTCATGGAAGGCACCGCCAAAGACGGCGTGAAGATCATCAACCCCAAGGTCACCGCCGAAGAACAGAAAATGCTCACCACCTGGTATACCCGGCGGGCGGTGAGCTTCATCGATCGCAACAAAGACCGGCCGTTCCTGCTCTACGTCCCCCATTCCATGGTGCACGTGCCCCTGCACGTTTCCGACCAGTTCGCCGGCAAGTCCAAACGCGGGCTGTTCGGTGACGTGGTCATGGAAGTGGACTGGTCTGTGGGCGAGATCCTCGAAGCCATTCGCCGCAACGGCCTCGATAAGGACACGATGGTGATCTTCACCTCCGATAACGGCCCGTGGCTCAGCTACGGCAGCCATGCCGGTTCGGCCGACCCGCTGCGCGAGGGCAAGGGCGCCACTTTCGAAGGCGGCATCCGCGTGCCGACGCTCATGTGGTGGCCGGGACAGATCCCCGCCGGCACGGTCTGCAACACGCCGGCCATGACCATCGACATACTGCCCACTATTGCCCATCTGATCGGAGCCAAACTGCCGGAGCGCAAGATTGACGGCAAGAACATCTGGCCACTGATCAAGGGCGAGCCCGGTGCGAAATCACCGCAGGAGGCGTATTTCTTCTACTGGGGCGATGCCCTGCACGCCGTCCGCATGGGCCGCTGGAAGCTGCACTTCCCCCACGAGTACCGTACCGTGGGCGGTCTGAAGCGACGCGGTGACGGCCGGCCAGTCCGCTATCGGCAGGCGGAAATCGACCTGGCCCTGTTCGATCTGGAAAACGACATCGGCGAAACCACCGACGTCAAAGACCAGCATCCCGAAATCGTGGCCACCATCCAGAAACTCGCCGACCAGATGCGCGAAGAGCTGGGCGACTCCGCCCGGGAGATGAAAGGCTCCGGCCCGCGCGCTCCCGGCCAGCTCGAACCGGGTGACAAACGCTTTATCGTGGTGGAAGGCGTGCAAACACCGGCCGAATAACGGAAGCAAGCTTGGGGGTGGAAAGAGATCCTAATCCTTCTCTTTCTCTTGCCCCTAATCTTCTCAATCCTACTCTTTATCTTGCTCTTTCTCTGGCCGGCGTTGAGAGAAAGAGTAAGAGTAAGAGCAGGATCAACATTATGGGGCAGTGGCGTGGATCGCGGGCCTTACGCCTGCTGGTCTGTGTTGTTCGTCCCCGTCACTCGCGCAATTGCCTGATTGCCCAAGTGGCCCAGGATTCCCAGGACAACCAGGGTCACCGCCGTCCCGCCGATCGTCAGCCACAAGGGCGGCCGCTTTTCAAGCCCCCAGACAGAGGCAATAAATACCAGGGCCCCGGTTCGCGGGGCCATGCCCACGACCGTAGCCAGGATATAGGCCCCAAGGTTTACCCGTGTGGCGGCCATCACCAGGTTCGTAATGGCAAACGGCGAGCTGGTCAGTCGGATCAAAAAATTAATGAGCAGCGTCTTGCCGAACCCCTTGCTCAGAAGGGCGTCATAAACCGCCTTGGACTTGGGATGTTCGGCGATCATCCCCACGACGCGATCGCCCGAGGCCAGCCGGGCGATCACGTAGGCGATCACCGCGGCCGCCGTGTAGCTGCCCAGAGCCAGGACCAGTCCGGACTTGAACCCGAACGCGTAACCACCCAGCGCCGAATACGCATGCGTGGACATGAACCCCAGCCCGCCCAGCGCCGCGAAAACCAGAAAGTAAAGCAGTGCCCCGGTTTCCTCGTGCGCCTTCAGCCAGCCGCCCACCCACGGCAACGACCCCACCAGCAGCGCGGTCACCACAAAGGGCATGATGGCCGAAATCAGTGCCAGCGGCCCCGCCGGGCCCAGCCGCTTGAAAAATCCCATCGCCACGGCCCCGCCGCCGGGAGATGAATCGGGCCCCGACGGCGGTTTCTCGCAGACAGTTTCTTCCGCTTCTGGATGGCTCGAGTGCATGGGCAAAGGGTAGGCCCCGTCTCCACCAAGGTCAACCCGCTGAGGCGGCCGTCAGCAGTCAGGGCCACACCCGCCCAGGGGCGCCCTCAGGGGTATCCGGCAGCCGTTGCTTTCACGATCAGAAAAAAATACGGGGAGTATTTGCCCCAAATTGCCGCGATTTCATATATTCCCTCTGCAACTTCTCGCCGGGGACAAAGGGGATTAATCAATGCGGACATGCACGAAATCTGCATACTTATCGGCTGCTTCACTTATGTTGATCTGCCTTCAAGCCACCGTCGCCGCCCCCATTCTCTTTTCGGGCTCGTCGGGGCATCTCTCCGCGACGGCGCTGTTTGAAACGTCCGGAAACTCACTGATCGTCACCCTGACCAATACCTCTCCAGCGGACGTGTTGGCTCCCGAGGATGTCCTGACGGCCGTATTCTTCGACATTCAGGGATCAGTATCGTCCCTCAAACCGACCAGCGCCGTGCTGGGCAGCCATTCAAGCGTCCTCTTCGGAACAACCGGTCCCAATGGCTCGGTCGGCGGAGAGTGGGCCTTTGTCAGCACCTACTCCAAGGAGTCCGGGCTCACCCGTTGCGGCATCAGCTCCAGCGGGCTCGATATCTTCGGCCCACACGACCTGTTCCCCGGGGAAAACCTGGCCGGACCCGCTTCTCCCGCCGGACTGGAGTACGGGATTACCTCCGCGGGCGACAATCCGGCCACCGGCAATCCGCCGGTCCGCGGCAAAAACGCCCTCATCCAGAACCAGGTGGTCTTCACCCTCGAAGGCCTGCCGACGCTATTCGACCCAGCTTTACACATCCGGAACGTGTTTTGGCAATATGGAACATCTCCCTCCGAGCCGCAGCTCGTAGGTACGGTGACCCCGGAGCCCACGGCCGGCATGATGCTGGGCCTCCTCCTGGGAATCGTGGTCATTGGAACACGGCGACGAATGCCCGTAGTCGCCTGAGTGGGAACTGTCCGTCCTCAAGCTCAGCAGTTACAATACGGCCATGAGCAAGCTGATTCGATTCCTGATCGTCGTCATCCTGTTCACGACCGGTTGCAGCCGTCCGCAGCCGGTCGTGCTGCGCGTTCTCTCTTACAACATCCACCATGCGGAGGGCCTGGATAAACAGCTCGACCTCGAGCGCATCGCTCGGATCATTAACGAATCCGGCGCGGACCTGGTCGCCCTGCAGGAGGTGGACCGCAACGTCAAGCGCAGCGGCAATGTCGATCAGCCCGCGCGTCTGGCCGAGCTCACCGGGATGACCTCCATCTTTGAGAAAAACATCGACCTCCAGGGCGGGGAGTACGGCAATGCCATCCTCTCACGGCTGCCGGTGGAATCCTACCGCCATCACTTCCTGCCCCGCCGCGGCAACAATGAGCAGCGCGGTCTGCTTCAGGCCCGCGTCCGCACCGCCGCCGGCCCGCTGATCTTCATGGCCACGCACCTGGACCACCAGGCCGACGACGCCGAACGCATGGATTCCGTCGCCATGATCCGCGTTCTGGCAGGCGAGCACGCCGGCCAACCCCTCATCCTCGCCGGCGACCTCAACACGGCCCCGGACACCCGGGTGCTTGGAGAACTGCGCTCGTTCCTGTTCGACACCTGCCCGCCGGACCTGCAGAACGCCTTCACCTTCTCTGCCGACCGGCCCCGCGAGCGCATCGACTACATCCTCTACAATCGCGATCCGCGCCTCCGCGTCACCGACTACCGCATCCTGGACGAGCCGGTCGCCTCCGACCACCGCCCCGTGCTGGCCACCTTCCTCATCCAGCGCGGCGCCGTGAATCCCAAGGCGAACCAGGACGCTCCACCGGTCAGCACTCGGAAAGCTGTTGAAGCCGCATCACAGGGAGAACCATAACCCTGCAGCACAAGGTCGCAGCGGCCGGGCCGGGTGCCCGGCGAAAGCTGGGTGCCGATCGTCTTACGGGCAAAACGGCCGGTACGGAGCCCGGCCGCTACAGAAAATGGCTTACTTTGCGCTGTAGGGCGTAAGCAACGGGACGTGGCAGTGGAAGGCGGCTCTCGAATTTCTTTCCGCCAGCAATAGCCGCCTTCCAGTTCTCAGTCTTCAGTTCCCAGTTCTCACTTCTCAGTTCTCACTATTTTTCGCACGATCTCCACCGCCCGCTCGACCTGCTCGGCGGTCACATCCAGATGCGTCACCGCCCGAAGTGAATCCGTATCCATCGGCAACACCAGCAAACCCGCCGCCGCAAGCCGCTGCATCGCCACTTCCGCCGGCAGCAACTTCACCCGGAAGACCACCATGTTCGTCTCCGGCATCCCTCCGATCAGCTCAACCCCCGGAATGGTGGCCAGCCCTTCCGCGAACCTGCGCGCGTGGACATGGTCCTCCGCCAGCCGTGCCCGGTGATGCTCCAGCGCGTACAGGGCCCCGGCCGCGATGATCCCCGCCTGCCGCATGCCTCCGCCGAACTGCTTGCGGAACCGCCGGGCCCGCTCGACGAACTCCTCCGTTCCCGCCAGGGCCGACCCCACCGGCGCGCCCAGCCCCTTGGAGAAGCACACGCTCACCGAGTCGAAATACCGCGCGTACTCGCGCTCCGGCACGCCGGAGGCCACGCTCGCATTCCACAGCCGGGCCCCGTCCAGATGCATCCGCAACCCCGCCGCGCGCGCCGCCTCCGCCACTTCCGCCACGCGCTCCACCGGCCACACGCTTCCGCCCCCGCGGTTGTGCGTGTTCTCGATACATACCAGCTTCGTCTTCGGATAGTGTACGTTCCAGGTCCGCAACGCGGCCTTGACCTCCGCCGCTCCGAAGATCCCCCGAACCCCCGGCAACAGCCGGCACATCACTCCCGACAGCGCCGCCGGTCCGCCCACCTCGTAGTAGTAAATATGGGCTTCTGCTTCTAACAGGATCTCATCGCCCGGCTCGGTGTGCACCCGGACGGCCACCTGGTTGGTCATGGTCCCGGAGGGCATGAACACGGCCGCCTCTTTTCCCAGGATCTCAGCCGTCCGCCGTTCCAGCGCGACCACCGTCGGGTCTTCCCCGAACACGTCGTCGCCCACCTCGGCCGCCATCATGGCTTCCCGCATGGCCGCGGTCGGCCGGGTTACCGTATCACTGCGAAGATCGATCACGTCGGCATGCATGTGCTTGATTCACCTTGTCAGCCCAGTGCCTTGAGCAGGTCGCCCATCTCCCCCGCCGCATGGGTGTTTCCCGTCCGTTGAGCCGCTTCTACTCCCCGGGTCAGTACGGCCTTCGCCTCTTCCCGCCGCCCCAGGGCCAAGAGCGCGTTTCCTTTCTGAAAATACGCCGCCACATAATTCGGATCGAGCTCGTTGACCCGATCGAACTGGGCCAGGGCCTCGGCGTGCCGGCCCATCTTTAGGTATTCCATGGCCAGCGCAAAATTCAGAAATACATCCCCAGGCTCAGCGCTCAGCAGTTTCTCCAATTGTTCCAGTCGCGACATCCCATGCTCCCGATCAGGTTCCAGCGTTCAGCTTCCGGCCGCCGTCCTCCAACGCCCTCTTTTCTCCGCCGCACCGCCGGTCCCCTGTCCATTCTACCTTCCCCCCACCACGTGCAAAAATCATGTGCGCTTGAGCCACACCCCCATTCCGGTTATGGTAGTGTCCATGCCGGAGAGATCTATTGCCCGGGCGGAACGTGACAAGTGTCCCTTGCCACGATTTGCTTCTCATCGTGAGCCGGGGGCCGCTCTGGAGTTACTGAGAACCGCTGATGGAATTACCCCGCCGTGACCGTGGCGATGAATTGCTAAAACCAGGTGAACTGAGCGCCCTGCGCGCCCGCCTGCGCGCCGCCTCCGCCCGTCATGATCTTACTACCGTCATCGCCTGCGCTTTTGACCACCGCACGCGGATGCTCCCCTTCTTCTACGCCGACCAGCGCATGGCCCCCGCGGGCGTGAGAGCCATCGGCGCGGCCATGCTCGACGCGGGGTTCGCCCAAACCCGCATCGTCCTCCAGCAGTGGAACCGCCGTTTCAAGCCTTCTCAAATGCGGCTCAATGGCAACATTCCCGACCTCTTCATGGTCTCCAGCATGCAGATCCACTCGGCTCAGTGCCAGGCCCTGATCCGGGACGCATGCCGCATCGACCCCGACCGTCGCCCGCTGATCATCGCCGGCGGCCCCAAGACCATCTATGAGCCCTGGGACGTCTTCAACGCCGACCCCGCTCAACGCTGGGGCGCCGACGTCGCGGTCACCGGCGAGGAGTTCGTCCTGCTCTCATTGCTGGAGGTATTGCTCTCGATGCGGGCCCGGAACGAGCCCTTGCGCTCGGTGTTCGTGCGCGCCCGAGATTGCGGCGCTCTCGACGGTCTTCCCGGCCTGGTCTACGCCCGCGGCAAACGGGACGGCCTGGCGGAAGAACTGGTCGACACCGGCATCCAGCGGCTGCTCGGCGATCTCGATGAACTGCCCCATCCGGCCTTGGGCTACCGCCTGCTCGAACCCCCCAGTAACAGGGAAACCCTCGCCGAACAGGCCCTGCCCCCCGGCCTGGTTCGAAAGTACAGCCCCATCGCCTCCCTGGTCCTGACCTTCGGCTGCAAGTTCAACTGCCCCTACTGCCCCATTCCGGCTTACAACCAGCGCCAGCACCGGCTCAAGAGCCCGGAGCGCATCGCCGACGAATTCACCCGGCTCCATGATGAGTACGGCCTGCGCTACTTCTTCGGAACCGACGACAACTTCTTCAACAATCACGAACGCGCCTTGAGCATCTGTGAGCATCTGGGCCGCCTGCGGCCGGCCAACGGACCTTTCCGCCGCCGCATCCGCTGGGGCACCGAGGTCACCATCCACGACACGCTCGCCATGCGCGATCATCTCTCCGAGGTCCGCAACGCCGGCGTGCGCGCCCTCTGGATCGGCGTCGAGGATATGACCGCCACCCTGGTCAAAAAAGGCCAGAGCGTGGACAAAACGCGCGAAGCCTTTCAACTGCTCCAGCACCACGGCATCTGTCCCATGCCCATGATGATGCACCACGACAAGCAACCGCTGTACACCCCCGGCCGGCCCTACGGCCTGCTCAACCAGGTCCGCCGCCTCCGCCGGGCCGGCGCGGTCAGCCTCCAGGTGCTGATGATCTCCCCTGCCACCGGTTCCCGGCTCTACCAGGAGGCCTTCACCTCCGGCCTGGCCTATGAGAGCGTGGCCGGAAAACGCGTCGAGCCGCACATGCTCGACGCCAACTACGTGATCGCCTCCCGGCACCCCCAGCCCTGGCGCAAGCAGTTCAATCTCATGGCCGCCTATCTTTACTTCTATAACCCTCTGCGCTTTCTCTGGGCCCTCGTGCGTCCCAAGAGCAAGCTCTACCTGGCGGACGCCATCATGCAGGTCCTGGGCATGTGGGGCACAGCCCATACCATCCGCCGTACCTTCGGCTGGGCCTTGCGCCTGATGCGCGGTCGCATCGTCCGCAAATCCCAGCCCCCGCGCAGCCCTATCCCCCTGCGCGCCCCCGACGGCGGACCGGCCGCCCACGCCCTGCCGCCCGCACAACAACCGGCAACCGTCGCCCTGAGGATCCGCAATACCCTGCCGCCCCGGCCATCGTCCGCCCCTCGTTTCGCACGGCACGCGCACAGCCACACTTGACGGGCCTGTGTATCGCCATTAGATTGCCAGTACAACTTTTACGAGAGGAGTCGCGCATGGAGCTGCCGGAGATCGCGTCCCCTCAACTTCGCCTCGACGCCGATGGGCACCTCGATCAGAACGTGCCCTGCGTGCGCTGCAGCTACAACCTGCGCGGTCTCCGGCCGGAGAACACCTGCCCCGAATGTGGAACCGCCGTCGGCCGCTCGCTGCAGGGCAATCTGCTTCGCTTCGCCCCGCCGGAGTGGGTGGAGACCCTGGCCAGCGGCATGAACTGGATCGTTGCGGGCATCCTGGTGGGCATTGTCGCGAGCTTTGTGGCCGCGGCCACTGGCGCCCCCTCGTGGCCAAGGCTGATCACCCAGGCGCTTGCCATCGTCGGCGTGATCGGCTACTGGAAAGTCGCCACGCCCGCCCCCGCCTCCTCTCAGGCCGAGCCGGCGGTCAACGCTCGCAAACTGGTCCGCTTTACCGCCGTCTTGAGCTACGTTCTGGGCCTGTCCCAGGTCGGCGCCTTACAGCTCATCGGTGGGCTGGCAGCGATCCTGGGGGTTATCGGGGGAATCTGCAGGATTGTCGGCTACTTTGCATTTTTCCTGTACGCCCGCAAGCTTGCCCTCCGCATACCGAATCACCAGCTCGCGGAACAAACCACCATTGTCATGTGGGGTTTCATCGTGGTAGGCGTTTTCGGGTTGGTGATGACGCTTGCCGTTGTCGCCACCCCAGCCGGGCAGGGGCTGGTGGCAGTCTCCTTTCTGGCGATGGGGTGCTTCACGAGCTTGGGGATGCTCGTTTTTGCGATCTGGGCGCTGGTGCTGATCATCCGGTTCCGCCGTGAGCTGAGCCAGGCCGCCCAACAGGCGCTCCAGACATGGGCCAGCCCCCTCCAGCCACCGCCGGTGCCCGACAATGGATACTGATTTCCATCCGCCCGACTGGCAGTTCATGGGCCCCGCAACTCCCAGCAAGGAAGGAAACGCGCTCCTGTCCGGTCAACGGTGAACCGTACCGTCGGGTTGATCTCCCCGAACGCATCGTTCAGATCCGTGCCCGGTGTGTCCGGCCGGGGCTTCCCACTGACTGGCCGGAACGCTAATATCTCATCAGGTCAGGTAACCGGATCACTAATGACGCGGGCACAGATGTGCCTCACAGAGAGGAGCCGACATGTCCGAATCAGTCAGCCGGCGAGAGTTTCTGGGTCAGAGCACGGCCACTTTGGCGGCCGCCAGTGCCGCCGGTGCCGGATGGATCGCTGGTGCGGGAATCCTTTCCCGCGTTCCTGCCGCCGCGGCCCAGGCCGCCGGGGACCGCTCCACCGGCGGCAAACTCAAGAAGGCCCTGCTCTGGTCCATGCTCCCCGGCAAGATGTCCATCGCCGACCGCTTCAAGCTCACCGCCGACCTCGGCTTTGAGGGCATCGAGGCCATGACCGTCGAGGATCAGAAGGTCGAGGAAGAGATGCGCGTTGCCGCCGACAAGGCCGGCATTCCCATCCACTCGGTCATGAACATGGGCCACTGGCAGAACCCCCTTTCCAGCGACAAGCCCGAAGTCGTCGCCAAGGGCCTCCAGGCCATGAGAACCTCCCTGCGCAACGCCAAGGCCTTCGGCGCCGACACCGTCCTCCTCGTGCCCGCCGTGGTCAACCCCGAGACCCGCTATCAGGACGCCTACACCCGCTCGCAGAAGGTCATCCGCGAGGAACTCCTACCCGCCTACCGCGAAGCCGGCGTAGTCATCGGCATCGAGAACGTGTGGAACAAGTTTCTGCTCAGCCCGCTGGAATTCGCCCGCTATATCGACGAGCTTCAGGACCCGCACGTCAGGGCCTACTTCGACATCGGCAACAACGTGCAGTATGCCTACCCGGAGGACTGGCTCCTGACGCTGGGCCCGCGCATCAAGAAGCTGCACCTGAAGGACTTCAAGCGTTCCAACAACCAGTTTGTGCCTCTACGCGAAGGGGATGTGAACTGGCCGGTGGTGCGCAAGGCGATTGACCAGATCGGCTACGAGGGCTTCCTGACCGCCGAACTCCCCGGCGGCGATGAGGCCTACCTCCGCGAAGTGGGCAAGAGGATCGATTTGATCATCGCAGGGAAGTGAAATTGATGGGGGAAAGAACGGGTTTGAGGTGGACGGCATGAGCGAAACTCAGCGAGACACGAACCCTGCCGTGAAGTCGCTGGGTACCGGAACGGACGAGTACGAGCGCCGATTTGCCGAGCAGGTCGGCGCCCGCTACGCCTTTGCGTTCTGGAAAGGGCGGGTGGCGCTCTATGCCGTTCTGAAGGCACTGCGAGTCGGACCCGGCGATGAGATTATTCTCCCGGGTTACACCTGTGTCATGGACGTCAACCCCATCATGTACCTGGGGGCCCGCCCCGTCTACGTGGATATTGAACCCGTCACCTACAATCTCGACCCGGCCCTTCTGGAAGCAAGGATCACCCCCGCCACGCGGCTCATCATCGCGCAACATACCTACGGCTACCCGGCGGACATGGATGCCATCCTGGCCATTTCCCGGCGACACAACGTCCCTGTTATCGAAGACTGTTGTCTGGCCTTCGGCTCCACGATCAACGGACGGCGGGTCGGCACATTCGGCCTTGCCGCCTATTACTCTTTCCAGTGGAACAAGCCGTATACCACCGGCCTGGGCGGCATGCTGACCACCTCTGATCCGGAACTCGCTGAGCGCATCCGAGCCTTGTGCGAAGAGGAGCTTGTCACCCCGGGCGCCAAAGAGACCGCCATGCTCGCCGCTCAACTGGTGGTCTATCGCACCCTCATTTATCCTCGCACTACGGCCCTGGCCACGCAGGCCTTCCGCCTGCTCACGAGGGCAGGGCTGGTCGTCGGTTCATCGAGCACCGCGGAGTTCCGGCCGGAGATGGCCCCCGATTTCTTCAAGGGCATGAGCACGGTCCAAGCCCGGGCAGGGCTTCGCCAGCTCCGCCGGACAGAGCTCATGATGGCTCATCGTCGGCGGATCGCACGCCTTTATGACCAACTGCTCGCTGAAAAAGGCTGGCCCGTGCCGGCGGTCCCCCCCAATCTGGACCCGGTTTTGGTCCGATATCCTGTCCGGGTAGCCGAAAAGGCCAAGGCCCTGGCCGAGGCCGCCGGTCACTTTATCGAACTGGGGAGTTGGTTCGAGTGCCCGCTCCATCCGATCGAGACTCCGCTGGAAGCCTATGGCTACGCTTCAGGTAGTTGTCCCGTCGCAGAGCAGGCCGCTCGTGAGGTGGTCAACCTGCCAACCCACATGAGGGTCAGCGAAAAGACCGCCCGCCGTACCGTCGAATACCTGGCCCGGTTCGCCCCCCCGCCAGCTCGGGCGTAGGGCACGATGAGGCCGCCCGCCACCGTGCGCAGGTTATGGATGGTTCGTCTTAAGTCTGGCCTCTCAGCGTCCGAAAACATGAGAAGGCCCCGGACGCCGGGCACCGCAGCGGGAGCAGGAGGACAGGGCGGCATGCTCAATGCCATGACAGTGGATCTGGAGGACTGGGGCCAGGCCGTACTCCATCCCGGCCACAAGATCACCTCGCGCGTAGCGGCCAACCTGGATCGCGTTTTGACGCTTCTGGACCGGGTCGGGGTTCGGGCCACCTTCTTTGTCCTCGGCAGTGTCTGCGAGGCATTTCCCAGGCTCCTGCCAACCATCAGGGATGCCGGTCACGAGATCGGCTCTCATGGCTATGGACACGAACTCGTCTACCGGATGACACCAGCCCGTTTTGCCGCCGACGTCCGCCGCTCCATTCAGGTCATCGAAGCCCAGATCGGCCAACGGCCCGCCGCTTATCGCGCCCCGGCGTTTTCCATCACCCGAGATTCTCTGTGGGCCGTCCCCATTCTGGCCGGACTTGGATTCCGTTATAGTTCGAGCGTCTTTCCCATTGCCGGACGGCGCTACGGAATCGCTGACGCCCCGCGGTTCCCATATCGCTGGCCCAACTGCGAGTTGATCGAGTTTCCCCCTGCCACCGTGCACCTGCTGGGCCGTAACTGGCCGGTCTGCGGCGGCGGCTACACGCGCCTTCTGCCTGCGGGGATCATGACCAGGGCCCTTCGCCGGATCAATCGTGCCGGTCATCCGGCCGTCATCTATTTCCACCCCTATGAACTGGCTCCTGGTGAGGTTGCGGCTTTTCGCCGTGAAGGCTCCCGCATCTCCTGGCGCCGCCAGCTCACACAGGAACTGTGGCGTTCACGAGTCGCCGACCGCCTGGCCCGGCTCTGCGACGAATTCGCATTTGGAACCCTCGGTGAGGCGTTGGCGTCCATCGCTCCGGCCCTCAAGGAACAGTCGGCGGGCTTGGATTCACAACAAGACGACGATACCCTGGTCTGGGCGGCCTCCTGAACCTCGGCTGCATCAACCTCACGAAAGTGAGGTCCGGCAACACCATGTCTGTGACACTGACTCGCCAGACGATTCGTGACATTGTCGAATGGGATGTCCGTAGCTGGGAGAGCGCTCTGCCATTCTGGGAGCGATGCCTCGGGCAGACAGGGGGCTGCGCGTCCTGGAGGTGGGTGCGCGCAACGGGGGCTTGAGCCATTCCTGGTCGCTGCGGGGCTGCCAGGTGGTGTGTTCAGATCGGGACGGCCCCGCGCCTGCGGCCCGGAAGTAGCATGAACGTTACGGGGTCTCGAATCGAATTGAGTACGCGCGTCAACGCCACCCGTCTGCCATTTGAAGGTCACGCGTTCGACATCGTCGCCTTCAAATCCGTCCTGGGCGGTATCGGGGGAGCGTTGGGTTGGGAAGGGCAGAAGATCGAGATGGGAGAAATGCACCGCGTGCTGTGGCAGGGAGGCCATCTGGCCTTTGCGGAGAATCTGACCGCCTCCCCGCTTCACCGTTTTCTTCACACCCGTTGCGTGAAGTGGGCAGCGCGTTGGCGTTACATTTCACCCGCGGAAATGTCCGAACTACTCGGCGTATTCGCAGCTCGCCAACTGGCCTTTCGCGAGGTTGCGGCGGCCTTTGGCCGACGGGAGTGGCAGCGGAGCATCCTCCACCTGACTGACGCGGACGTGCTCGAACCACTGCTCCCGACGCGCTACAGATACATTGCCCTGGGATGCGCAACCAAATGGCGGACCAGCCGGCTGTACCGGGTTCGCCGGACTCAGCAGGTCACGGCCTCCCCGATGAAGGACAGCACCTGTGCGGCCACCAGGTCTCGATGAAACATAGTCTCGGCCAGGCGCCGACCATTCCGGCCCATCTTCGCTCGGAGGGCCGGATCGTCTTTGAGGGTCTGGATATTCCGGGCAAATGCCTCCTCGTCTCCCTGCCGGCATCCCAGACCCGCCTCGGCAGCCTCGATCAACTCGCGTTGCCAGCCCCCATAACTGAGAACAATCGGCTTGCCGGCGCTGAGTGAGTCGAAAAACTTGTTCGCGCTGTTGTGCTCCAGGACCGGGAAAGGCGCGAAGACAACCATGGACACGTCAGCGGCCGCGAAGAGGTCGGGCAACTGTTCCTTGGGAACGCTGCCGGTGAACTGAACGTTGGTGAGCTTTCGGTCCTCAACCATCTTCATGAGCCGCGGCCGCTCTCGTCCATCACCGACCAGGACGAAGAGGTACTCAGGATCGTCGCGAAGACGGTCGGCCGTTCGAACAACCAGATCCAGCCCATTCGACATCCCGATGGCCCCGACGTGGACGCACACAAATCGCCCTTCCCATCCGCGGTCTCGCCGCACCAGTGAGCCGTCCCTGTCGGGCCGAAACACCTCGGTGTCGCAGCAGTTGGGCGCCACCAGGATCCTCTTGTCCCCCCTGAGCGACGCCTGAACGCCATCGCGCATTCCCGGCGACAGCGCCACCACAGCCGCCGCCCGACGATAGACCAGGCGTTCGAAGTAGCACAGAAACCGCGTAAGCAGCCGGCTGCGAATGTAACCCAGCTCACAGGGCACAGCCGGCCACAGGTCGCGGACTTCAAATACGAATGGGGTGCCACGAACAAACTTCCGCAGCAGGGCCGGCACGGCAACGGTCAGCGGAGTGCTCGTGGCGTAAACGACATCCACACCGGACAGCCTGAGGATCTCCCGGGAACTGGCGGCCATGAAACGGAGAAACGCCAGGATCCGCGCGGCTTTACCCATCTTCTGCGAGTAGCGGATGGGCAGGGCGATCACACGGATGCCGTCCAGCACGAATTCGCAGCGACGGGACAGATCTCCACCGGGCACATCCGCCGGCGTCAACTGCGCAGTAGAAGTCAGCATCGTCACACGGTGGCCGGCCGCCACCCAGCGCCGCGCAAACTCATAGCTGCGCGTTCCCGTGCTGCCGTTGGGAGTCGCGAAGTATTGATGGATATAGGCGATATGCATAGTCAGCGCGAGAGGGCGTGATCCTCCGGCCGGGAGGGTTTGCGCCTGAGCAGCACGAATGAAACCAGGCCCTTGAGGCTTCCCAATCCGTATGAGAAGTGCAGAATGGCAAATACCACCGGCGACAGCAGGGCCTCTCGAATGCCGGTCCGCCGTGCCACGTCCATCGCCCCCGCCAACAGGCCCAGAGCGTAAAGGCACGCAAAAGCCAGCAGGCCCCAGCCGGCCGGTGGCCAGACCAGTGTGGCTGTCATCAGCACAAGCCAGGTCAGTACAAAGAGCAGCGGGGCAATCTGGCGAAGCGTCGCCGGCCGCTGGTGCTTCTGAATGGTGCGAATCCGCCAGTAGCCATACTGGAAGTATTGACGGGCCAGCTTTCGCAGGGAGGTACGCGGATAATACTCACTGCGAATCTGGGGAGTCATGTAGATCTTACCGCCGGCCAGCACCAGGCGCAGATTCAATTCGTCATCCTGGTTCCTGACCAGCTCCTCGTCAAACAAACCGATCCGGTCAAATACCCAACGCCGGTAACTGGCGAAGGTAATCGTGTCCACGTATCCTTCATAGTTCCCCAGGCGGAACATGGCATTGCCGACGCCCACAGGGGTGCTCATGGCCGCGGCAATGCTTCTGCCCACCCAGCCCTCGGCAACCGTACGGATCGGGCCGCCAACGCACCATACCTCCGGATGCTCCATCAGTGCCCGCACCGAGCAGCTCAGGAAATCCGGGGCGTATTCAGCGTGCCCCCCCAACCAGGTGATAATCTCGCCACGCGCTTCCCGTATGGCCACATTGACGCCCGCGGCCACAATCCGCCTGGGATTGTCCAGCAGACGAATGCGGGAATCCTCCTTCGCCAGCCGTTCCACGATGGCTCGAGTACCGTCATTACTCATTCCATCGACGACCAGGATTTCCATCCGGTCTGGTGGATAATCGCCCCTCAGCAGGCTGCGCAGGCAGCGATCGGCGAAATCAGCTTCGTTGCGCACAGCAACAACGACGCTGACCAGTGGCCAGTGATCCTGCGGATCAGCCTGGGATATTCCACCCGGCTCCACTGAAGGTTGATGGGCACTCATGCTATCGGTCAGGACAGGAAGTTCTTCACCTCGCCGGCCACATACCTGATCTGTTCCGGAGTCAGCTCAGGATAGATGGGCAATGCGAGCGTCTCGGCCGCCGCCTTCTCGCTCTCCGGGAAACTGCCTTTTCCGTAGCCCAGATTCTTGAAACATTCCTGTTCATGAAGCGACAAGGGATAGTAGATTTCCGTGCCAATTCCCTTCTCGGTGAGGTGGGCACGCAGGGCATCACGGCGATCGCCAACCCGGATCACATATTGATTATAGATCGAGACGTTGCAGGAACGGATCGTCGGCGTTTTGACCGCCGGGCAGCCGGCAAACAACTCGTCATACATCCTGGCATTCGCGCGACGGCGCTCACTCCAGCCATCCAGGTATTTCAGCTTAACCAGCAGGCCCGCGGCCTGAAGCGTGTCCAGCCGGAAATTGCCCCCGACAAACCGGTGATAGTACTTGGGTTTGCTGCCATGTTGCCGGAATATCTGGCACTTGTCAGCCAGTTCGGGATCCTGCGTCAGGATCATGCCGCCATCGCCCAGCCCCCCCAGATTTTTCGAGGGGAAGAAGCTCAGGCAGCCCAGCGTTCCCATCGAACCGGCCGGTCGGCCCTTGTAGGTGGCGCCGATAGCCTGGGCAGCATCCTCGATGACATACAGATTGCGCTGTCGCGCGATCTCCAGAATCGGGTCCATGTCCGCACACTGGCCAAACAGATGCACCGGTATGATGGCCTTGGTGCGCGGAGTGACGGCCCGCTCGATCTGCTCGGGATTGATGTTGAACGTATCCGGCTCAATATCCACGAATACAGGCTTGGCCCCGATCCGCACGATGCTGCCCACCGTGGCGAAAAACGTAAACGGAACCGTGATGACTTCATCGCCCGGGCCAATCCCCAGGGTCATCAGGGCACACAGCAGCGCATCGGTCCCGCTGGACACCCCCACGCCCCGCTTGCAGGAGCTGTAAGCGGCAACGGCCTCTTCCAACTGCTTGACCTCGGGGCCGTTGATGAATATTTGTGACTCAAGAACCTTATCAATCGCCGCCTTCACTTCGTCACGAATGGTGGCGTACTGGGCTTTCAGGTCCAAAAGCGGCACTTTCATCGCTGCGCACATGTGTGTATCCTTATTCCAGAATCCAGAATCGTCCTTGCCATCAGAACCCGGAGAGCGGCTTGAGCGCGCCGGACTCGCACCGATACTCATGCCCGCAGGCAGCGCACCGTGCATGCTCGAAATCTTTGGGCAGTTGCTCGCCGCACTGACACACCCACCCGTGCTGACGGGCCGGGCTGCCATACATCAAGGCATAGGCCGGAACATCCCGGGTGACTACCGCTCCGGCCCCGATGAACGCGTATTCGCCAATCGTGTGCCCGCACACGATGGTGGCATTGGCCCCAATGCTCGCTCCCCGCTTCACCAGCGTGTTCTTGTATTCGTGCTTGCGCGACACGTGCGACCGCGGGTTTATCACGTTGGTAAAGACCATGCTCGGCCCACAGAAGACGTCATCCTCCAGCGTGACGTTGTCGTAGACCGAGACGTTGTTCTGAATCTTGACATTGTTGCCAATCACGGCCTTGGAGCCCACATTGACGTTTTGCCCGAGAGAGCAATTGCGGCCAATGCGCGCCCCTTTCAGAATATGGCAGAAATGCCAGATTTTGGTGCCACTCCCGATTTCCGCCCCCTCGTCGACGTAGCTTGATTCGTGAACGAAGTAATCGCCTATCGTGTCCGCCACTGCCTGTTTCTCCTGATATGCTATGACAGCCTGACCGGTGCGCCGCCCTCGGCCAGTGACCGTGAGCCGGCTTCGAGGACCCGGACCACGCGAACGCCGTCCGCCCCGTCGGAACGGATCGGCTGGTCCGTCAGAATTGCATCAACGAAGTGTCGACATTCCAGTTGGAGCGGCTCCTGCGTCGACACTTTCGGGATCAGGATGTCGCCGGTACGAAGCGTGATGGCCTCGCTGTAGCTGTCCACGCTCCGAATCTCCGCACCCTTGTCATAAATGCGAATCTTCTCGGAAGCCTCCATGTCGTCAAGGACCACCATCTTCTGGGAACTGACCAGCGTGATCTTGCGAATCTTGTGCGGATCCAGCCAGGACACATGGATCTGCGCCATGCGCCCATCGGCGAACTTGAGGTTGGCAAAGACCACGTCCTCAATACCCTTCTGGAGGTAAGCGTGCCCGGTCGCCGAAACGCTGACCGGTTCGCTCTCGAAAAGATAACAGGCGACGGAAATGTCATGGGGCGCCAACGACCACCATGCGTTCTCCGCCTTGCGGACCACGCCAAGGTTGAGCCGCTGGAAGTACAGGTATAACGGGTTTCCCACTTTGCCGGTCTTGATAAGGTCTTTCATGTAGTTGACCGCCGGATGATATTCCAGCAAATGGCCAACCATGAGTTTTCTTCCGGCCTGGGCCGCCAACTGGACCAGCTCGACAGCCTCCTCGCTCCTGAGCGTCAGCGGTTTTTCAACGTAGGTGTGCTTGCCGGCCAGGAGAGCGGCCTTGGCCACTCGATAGTGTTCGGGGGCCTCCACGGCGATCACCACCGCGTCAACCGCCGGATCGGACAGCACCGCGTCAATGCGATCCACAACCGTGGCCTGCGGATACAAGGCGGTCATTGATTGGCGTGTCTTCTCATTCAGATCGCACACATAAGACAACTTCGAGCCTGGAAGGGTGGCAAAATTCCGCACGAGATTCTTGCCCCAGTTCCCTGCGCCGATCACGCCGATCCGGACCACTTGCGTGTCGCCCTTGTCCGCCGCACTCATGGCACATTCTCCCTTCAGATAACCCGAGTTGCCGTCCTGGGGTATCGAATGCGAATTTTCCACCAGCTCCCCGTCGTCCCTGCCGTCCCAGCTCCACAGAGCCGGCCGCCATCATACCTGGCGGTTCCGATAACCGCAACGGATTACGACGTGACCCGTCCGGATACGAACTCTCCATCGGCACGACTTGAGGCGGAATTCACTCCCAAATCGCTCTTGGGCCCACCATCCGCTGGCTTCGATCGGCTGAGGTCGGCATAGCCATGCTGACATCACCAATGCCTCTGAACCGGCCGGCACATCGAAAAGCAATGCGACCGCCTGGCCAAGCCCCGGCCCGGACACCCACGCTCGATCGACAGCCCAAGGCACGCATGCCGACAGGCGGCTCTCATGGCGCCGCATGTATCAAACCCGGGGCACCTGATCCCGCAATACGGAAGGACCGCCCGGCGATAATCCGAACCTGGTGCTCAGGAATGCCTTCCAGCCGCTATCGTTTGCAGCAGCGATATCCAGCGCGGCAGGACGTGAGACCAGTCCACCTGCTCCGCCGTGTTCCGTGCCCCGCGGGAGAGACGACCCGCCAGGCCAGGCTCCAGGAGAACACGGCGGACCGCCGCGGCCATGCCCTCGGCATCATCATCCTTCACCAGAAGGGCATCCTCTTCGTGGCTGGCCAGATATGGAATCCCCCCCACGTTGGTAGTGACGACACACAGTCCCGAGGCCATGGCCTCCAAGACGCTCACCGGCGTATTATCCACATGGGTCGTGTTCAGAAATATGTCGGCGGCGTCGAGAACCTCGGGGACTTTGGACTTTGGAATTCCGCCCGGCCTCTCGATGCGATCCAGAACGCCCAATTCCCCCGCTGCCTTCAGAAACTCCTCAAGACTGCCGTCGCCCTTGTCCGGTCCGACCATGCACAACCGCACGTCGGGGAAGTCACGGCACAGCAGGGCCACGACCCGGGCCGCCAGGGATGGATTATAAATGTGATTGAATGCCCGCAACCATACCAGGCGCGGCTGCGGCGCGCTTCGCAGCCGAAAACGATAGCTGCTCAGCTCCAGGGCATTCGGCACGATGGAAATATCTTCCCGGAAGGGCCGCATGGCCTGCTGAAGATAGCTCGAGGGGGCAACAACGGCCGCGGCGCTCCTCAGCAATCTGCGAACCCGCCCCGGCCATCGCCGTGCGAACACGGGCAGACTCCCGCCGTGTAAAGCCAGCACATAGGGCTTTCCCGCACGCCGCAGCGTCCAGCAGACGGCCTCCGCCCAGATGAAGGCTGGTCCGCTGTACACCTCCACATAGGCGCTCTCATACCTGCGGCGCTCGCGCCAGGCGGTCGCCACCATGTCTGCAAGGCGGCTCATCCGAGCCATCCGCGAAGAAGTGGTGATCGTCTCCAGGCCCGCTGCCGTCAGGCGCAGCGCGAGCGACTGGCAGGTCGATACCGACCGGCCCGCGGCGGTCAGAAAGTTGCCCACCACTAATACCGCTGCCATTACGGCCGCTCTCCTGAGGTAGATAAGCCGGACAATCCACCGGTCCTCGTGTCGGAAGCCTGCCCACGAAACGCCAACTCGCGGTCTTCGCTTGAGAGCCGGCTGATCACCGTGCGAAACTTGCCGTTTGCCGTGCGTGGAATTGAATCCACCAACTCAATCCGAATGGCCATGGTGTTCCCCACACGCTCACGCAACCGCTCGATGATTGACTGTCCATCCGCCTCTTTGTAGTCGTCCAGGGGCACGATCCTCACAAGCAGTTGGCACAGCGATTGCTGCTCAACCTGGGCCTCCTGAATTGGCAGATCGGTCTTGAAAACCGCCGTGATCCGCCCGAGAGTTCGGCCATCCGGCGTCAGAACCGTGTCATCAGACCGGCCTTCGACCGACCTCAAGAGGGGCAATCCCCGCCCGCAGGCACAACGACTGCCTGTGGAATCGATAACGGCTCGGTCCCCCACTTCGTAGCGAACCAGAGGCATATCCATGTTCAGCAATCCGGTCGCCACCACGCGTCCCGGTTGCCCCGGCTCGGCCGGTTTGTCTGAATCGTCTTCCAGGATCTCCAACACCCCCACGTCAGGCCAGATATGCAACGATCCCTGCTCGCATTCGCTGGCCGCGCAGACGATTTCGGTCATACCGTAGGTCTCGCGTACCGGGCAACCGAATACACGCGATATGGTTTCGCGCTGATGGGCAAAGAGAGGCTCCGCGTTGCTGATGACCACCGCCAGGCGTGGGGCCTCCAGACCGTTGACCTCTGCCAACCGGGCCAGCGTATACATGGAGGATGAATAACCCAGCATGTAACGAACCCGATGACGGCGCATGGCATCCAGGTAGGCGGAGATGTTCTCCGGGCATAAGTGATAGGAGGACATGTAAAGCTGGCGCATGGCGAAATTCCAGACCCAGAAAGGCGGTCGTTTCTGGTCAAACGGTGTGACCAACTGTCCGCCGATATGGACCCATCGATCCCGGTCGCTGACTCCATGCCATCGCCGCGCGCGGGCCTCGAATAACGCATACCATTCCTGCGCCGTCCGCCTGCTCCACCAGACGCTTAAAGGCTTGCCGGTCGTTCCGCTGGTGTGCTCACTGAACATCCGGCGTCTGTCGCAGCCGTCCGCGACGAATGCGCCGGGATTCTCCCGCAGCACATCCTTTTTCAGGATCGGCCAGTTCTCCAGTCGCGCCCATTCGCCATCCTTGCGTCGACTCCAGTAATCGCGGTAGTAGGGAACCTGTGTCGCGGCTCGCTCCAGCAGCAGCCGCAGTCGCTGATCACGCCAGACCTTCCACGCCGCGCTGTCCCAGGTTTCGCGCTGATGAGCCTCGGTGATGAGCTGTTCTGAACTGCGCCCCTGTCGCCAGTAGTTGAGATAATAACCCCTGGCGCTGGCAGCCATCACGCGCAGAGGGTACGGAAGACGATGATAAACGCTCAACCAACGGCTCATGTCAGCACGGTCCCTTTTCTGACGCCCAGCCCGGTGATTCAGCCCTCGGCCGCCAAGAGCCGGTAAAGCTGACTTTCCAGCAGGCCCATATTTCGATGCCGACTTCCGCGTTCCTCGACTCGCGATCGGTTCGCTTGCACCGCCTCGCGCACCAGCGCCGCGGACTCCAGGCTCTGCCGGATGCGCTCGGCCAACTCCATCGCATCGCCAGGGGCGAACATCAGAGCCGTCCGGCCTTCGTCCAGCCAGCCCTGGTTGCTTGGAATCCGCGACACGACAGGAAAGATGCCGCAGGCCATGGCTTCCAGCAGGGACAGCGAAGATCCGTCAAACAAGGACGCGGATACATAAATATCGTGGTCGTAAAGCAGCTCGGCAATCCCGGAATGTTGATACCCTCCCAGGAACCGGACGGTTCCCTCCAGCCCTTCTTTTCTGGCCAGTGTCCTCAATTCCGGCTCCATTGGCCCCCCGGCCGCGAAGGTGCAGGTAAACTGCGTGTTGCCCCTCTTGAGAATCGCACAGGCCCGTAGGATCGTAACCGGGTCGTACACCGCCCGAAGCCCGCGGGTGCACAGAAGCCGAACCGGAGAATGCCATTCAACCCTGGGACGGTACGGCAGCGCGTCCATGTCCACCCCCAGGGTGGCGGTCAGGATTCGCTCTCTCGTCACCCCGAGCTCCTCCACCACTTCTGCAAGCTGCCGGGAGACCGGGTTGACCAACGCCGCCCGACGCAGCGACGGCCTCAACAGCATCCGGCGCGGCAGGGACTTGGTGTGCCCCAGGAGGTCCCCTCCGTGAGCGGTGAGGACATAAGGTCGAAAGCCCGACAGCAGGCAGACGGGGCCGGCACTGCTGACATACTGACCATGCACGATATCCGGGCGGAGCCGTCGCAAAATTTTCCGAAGACTCAGACCCGCCCACAGGTACTTCCACTTGGACCATGGCCGCCGGGCGCTGGCCCCGTGCGAAATGTCGAACGTGGGGACGCCGTAGTCCGGGATCTGCCGGTCGAAAGCGATCCAGAACACCTCGTGGCCACGCTGCCTGTAGAAGTCGATATAGGGTCGCGTGTGCGGGAACGTCCCCCCCGACACCACGGCGATCCTGAGCTTGCGCATCCCCCCACTCTCTGCCACATGGCGTCCCTCATTGGCCATCGCACAATCGGCCGCCTGCTTCTCCCTATCCACCGCCAACTCCAGAGCCTGAGCTCCTGCCGCTCAGAAGATCACGGTACAGTTCCAGCGTCCGATCGACCATCCTCTCCATCGAAAAACGGTCTTCGGCCACCCGGCGGGCCGCCGCGCCTAAACGCAAGCGCAAATTCTCATCCGCCAGGAGGCTGCGGATGGCAGCGTAAGCCGCCTGGTCGTCCTCCCGGTTGACAATCATCCCCGACACGCCGTCCTCAACCAGTTCGTCGGCCCCGGGGAAATCGGTGGTCACCACCGGCAGACCGGACGCCATGGCCTCCAGCAGCGCATTGGGGAAACCTTCTCGCAGGCTTGTAAAGCAGAACAGGTCCGCGCCGGAAAGAATGCGGGGCACATCCCGGCGAAGCCCCAGGAAATGGACAATGCCCTCCAGCCCCATCTCCTTTACCTGCCCCTGCAGTTCCGCCTCCAACTCGCCGTGGCCGACGATGACAAAATGAACCGGCAGAACCCCCTGGCATCGCCGGGCCACCCGAAACAGCATGGGATAATTCTTCGGAGGCGACAGCCGCCCCACCATCACAATCACTTTCTGGTCCGCCGGAATACCCAGTTCCGTCCGCAGCAACGGATCGCCGGGCGCTGGGCCGTAAGCCTTCAGGTCGATGCCGTTGTAAACCACGTGAAACCGTTCGGGCGCCAGACCGAGCCGTTCAGCCACCACGCGGGCGCAGGCCCGGCTGTTGGCCACAAAGTGCATCCGGCGACTGGTCAGCCGCTCCAACCCCCTCAGCAGCGCCACCCTGGCCAGACCGGTTCCGCGATGGGTGATGAGAATGCATCGCGCCCCCGCCAGCATGGCCCCGATCCGGCCCCAGACAGCCCCGCTGTACAGCCAGCATTGGACAATGTCCGGCCGCGAACGTCGGATGGCCGCGGCCAGATCGCGAACGAACTTCACCGGCCGAGCCTTACTGCGCGGCACACACTCAACGGGAACGCCCGATTCGCGGTAGACGCGGTGGCCCTCGTCATCAAGCGCCGGGCTGTAATACAAAACCTGGTGGGAAACCACACTCGGATCGCTGCGGGTGATCAGCGCGTGCAGTTGCATTTCCGCCCCGCCGATCCCGATCTGGGGCATAACGTGCGTGACTCTAATGGGAGCGGACATACGCGCAGGCTCTCACCAGCGGGCGACCTGACGGATCGAGAGTGGATCCGACACGCCAAAGTCTGACCATCCCAGGTCGCCCTCCCCTCCGAATGCGGCATACTCACCGGCTTGGCGCCGCTGAGCAATCATCCGCCGGGAGTAAGCGGACGTGTATTTTTCGATGATTCCGATGGCATACAAGACCGACAGGTGCATGTACGCCTGGTTGGCAAACACCATGTCTCCCAGCGCCATTCCCGCCATGGTGGCCACAAACAGACGCCGGTCCAGCGGTAACTCCGACGAAACCAACATCCGCAACAGCCGCCAGCCCAGCGTGAGCACCCACGCCAGCAGAATGACGGCGGTAATCCCTCCAAACGCAACATTGGTATAGATGAAAGAGTTATGGGCGGTAATACCCGCGGCAGAGACTTGGGCGCGAGACGGCCCCCGTCCCACCAGGGCGGTATCCCACATATCGTAGAGTGTCTGAATGTGATATACATCCTGACGACGGCTCCCCAGGCCCGCCCGATATTCCAGCACTTCAATCGAGTCGGCCAGCATCAGGGACAGATGAGAGGCTGCCACCAACACCACTCCAACCACTACGATACCCGCCAGGCGCACTCCGCGGCCGAGCAGGATCGTGATCGCCAGCATCGCCATCCCACACGCAAACAGGAGCACGCCGCTGCGCGAGGCGGTCCGGAACAGGATCATCACCAGCGTGGCCGCCAGAATCCACAGCACCGGAGCCATCCAGGCGCGTCGAATGCTCTTGAGCGCCCGCAGGGACCAGAAGAGAAACGACACCGCAAACAAGCCTGACAGCGTGGCGAGTTGGTTCGCGTTGCCGAAGGACGCCCCCACGCTGTACTGCTCAAGCCTTAGACGATTGTCTTTTCTCCCGTAGAATTCACCCCCCATCCAGACCGCGGCGATGACCAGGAGGGTCATAAAGACCAGCATCCGTTTCTCGGTTGCTTCGTTTCGGATGAGATAGCAGACCATCAGCAGTTGGAAGCTCCAGAACAGGAATGACCGGAGGCCTTCGCCGAAGATGGGTGGCTGCCCGTTGAGCGACTGGGAGACATTGGCCGCCAGCGTCATGGCGGCCGCAAACCAGAAGGATATCGGCAGCCGTTCGCCCTGGGCGAGCTGAATGGTCAACCCGATTCCACCGGCAACCAGGAGCAGCAACCCACCAAGACCCGGGATGAACGCCGATCCCGTCGTGAACATGAACGTGCTGTTGAACAGCGTGATGTAGAGAGCGGCCTCCACGGCTTTGCGCGCCAGAGAGGGCGGACGCTCGATGCCGAGTGGATCATCAGTAGCATTGGTTGTCAATTCCAACGGCGCCTCATACGTGGCCGGCCATTGGGTGTAAGGTGTCGTATTAGCGCTCATTCGGCGGTCTCCCCGGCTTTTCCATTGTGAGCATGTAGTTGAGCATCTGCCGGCTTCGCACTGTTGGGTGGGTCGACGGCAGGCTCATGATCTTTCGCTTCGGCACCGGTCGGCAGCGGATAATCATAATCCGTTCGATTAATGTAACCCTCGGAACCGTTGAAGTTCACAACTCGCCCCGGAACTCCAACCACCACGGCATGATCAGGAACATCCCGGGTGACCACGCAGTTGGCTCCGATGGCCACATGATCTCCAATCCGGATGCCCCCGAAGATTTTTGCGCCAGGCCCGATGTAAACGTTGTCCCCGATGTTTGGTACGCCACGGCGTTCGCCCCGACTGGCCTGCCCAATCGTAACATCCTGGCTGATATTACAGTTCCGCCCTATTCGAACTCCTGAATTGACATGGATACCGCCGAAGTGACCAATGTAGAAACCGGGGCCCACGACGGTTGGAAAGGGAATGCTGATGCCAAACTTGTAGATGTACCTGCGATGGAACAGACGTGCGATCAGGTAAATCGGAAACCATGCCGCGGATTGATGCGAAAGCCAGGCAGTAACTCTCATCCAGAACGAGTATTTGAAGCCCACGCCGAAAAGGAGTTCACGTGCCAGCAAACGCCAGTTTGTCCGCCCATGGTAGCGGTGCAGATCAGAGCGGATCAGGTAACAGACCTGCCGAAAAGTCATGGAATCGGGCTCCAAAGAGCAGGGGAGACCGCTATCGGGAGAACCTTCAGGATATCAGCGCGCGTTCGATGTACTGACGGCTGACCCGATCCCAGCCGTAGAGCTTCGAACGTTCCAAATTCCTGGTCCCCATTTGACGCCGCAAGGGGGCATTTTCGATCAACTGGAGGAGAGCGTCGGCCATCTCATCGGGGCGGTCAGGCTCCACGACGATGCCATTGTCCCCGGTGTGGATGGCGTCCTGGCTGCCGCTGATGTTGGTCACCACGGCAGGCAAACCGGCGGCCATCGCCTCGATCACCACCAGGGCAAACATCTCCCAGATGGAAGGCGAGAAGAAGATGTCTGCCTGCTGGTACATGGCAATCAGCTCGTCGCCGTACAAGCCGGGGCAGAGAATGACCCGCTCCTCAAGTTCAAGCTCTTTCACAAGCGGCTGCCACTCCTCAAGCCATCTACCGACAATGACGTAACGCGCTTGCGGAGCGCGGGCCGCAACCTTCGCAAATGCCCTGATCCCCGTCCCGTAGGCTTTCTGCGGATGATTCCGCCCGACGCTGAGGATGATCAGCGAATCGGCCGGAAGCCCCAGTTTTTCGCGGATATTCACGTCCACGCGGGACTTGAACTTGTCCAGATCCACGCCATTGGGAATATCCAGGATTCGATCGGGGCGAACACCAATTTCCTCCATCAATTTTCGGGCATGGCTACTGATTGCGATGGCGCCCACGGAATCATTCAGCGCATCGCGCAGAATCGCGTCGATGTTCCATCTCTGCCTGTAACCCCAGTAAAACTTGGTCAGTTCTCCACCGTGGCAGGTGATCAGATACCTGGGCAGGGGACGAATGCGGCTGAGCCACACCCCGGTGGGATAGCCAAAGTGAGCCGACACCAGGTCGGGGCGGAAATCTCGAAGCAGCGCGGCAATACTCCTGACCGCAAACCCCTGAAACGGGAATCGATGATAGCCAAACCGCGCCGTGCCACGCAGCATCCTGAAGCGTTTGACGCTATATGTCGCATCAGGATGCGTCGCTTTGTCGGTAATGGTATTCATCACGCAGACCTCGTGGCCTTGACGGGACCACTGGCAGGCCAGGTGATGCATGACGAGCTCCGCCCCCCCCACCCAGGGCAGAAAGGATGGACAGACGATTGCGATCCTGATGGCTCAGCCTCCTTACAGCAGGGACTCGTAGAAAGTCAGCAGCTTGCGCGCGCTGGCATCCCAACTAAAATGCTTTTCGACGGTGGCACGATTACGGCAGCCTGTCGCAGCGCGGGCCTCCGGGTGCTCAGCCCACCAGACCATGGCATCGGCGAGCCCTGCCACATCGCCCGGCTTGACCAGGGTCCCCGCCTGATGATCCTCGATAAAGCGGGGCAAGTGCCCCACCTGCGACAGGATCAGCGGAAGACCCGAACTCATGGCTTCCAGCGCAACCAGGCTGAACGACTCGTACTGGCTTACCAGGGTGAAGCAATCGGCCGCACGATACTGATCGGCCAGGGCACGCCCACTCAGAAAGCCGGGAAACTCCACGGCCCCGCTTAACCCCAGCCCCTCCACTTTCCGGCGAATCACGGGCAGGCAGTTGCCGTCCCCGACGATCGTCAGCGTAAGCTCCGGCAAGCGACGGCGGGCGGCGGCAAAACCGTCCACAAGGAAGTCCAGGTTTTTCACAGGAATACAACGTCCGACAAAGATGAACCGGCATTGACCGGCCCTCCCGGAACGTTTTTCCGGCGGATGAAAGAGGTCCATATCGCAGCCGGCCACGATCAAGGCGGGTTTGAGACCCATTTGCAGCGCGCCCTCGTAGGAGGCGCCGTGAGTAAAGCAGCCGGAACAGCGCCGCGTCCAGGCCGCCATGGTTGGCGTCGGGGGCCCCGGAAAACGGACCACCGCCTTCCGTCCGGCCTCCGTCAACCGCGCGGCCACTTCGGCCAGGGCGCATACCTGGAAGACATCCGTATCCCTGTCCCGGGCGAGTATGTGGGAAATCACCCGCCGACCGAACCAGAGGTCATCCTTGCGCCGGGCGCGCATACCAATCGAACGCACTACCCGGTATCGACTGTTCCCATGCCGGTACTCAAAGCCTCTCAGGTATGGAGACCGGATGTAATGCGTTTCGAATTCTTCCAGCGGGCAATCCAGCCCGAACACCCTCCGGCCCACCACAAACCGCACCTGGGCCCCCAGCCGCTGCAATGCCCGGGCCATGTTCAGGTCAAAGCATTCACCCCCGCCGCGCAGAATGCCCATCATGCGGTTAATGAACGTGATCTTCATGGCACGACGCATCCTCTGATCTGAATCCTCAGCCGGCGGCTTCCGGTGTCTTGTGACAGAGCTCTCCCAGCGTACAGAACCGAACCTGATCTCCGGCCGACAGGACATGGTCCCAGAACCGCTCCAGGATCTGCCGAATGGTCAACGGTTGCCCACGACCCGGTCTGTCGAACTCCCAGTAATGCGTCGCCAGGCAGAAAACGCCGCCATTTTGTCGAACGCGGTCAAAAGCCGCGACCAGGCTCTCCAATGTGACCACCGGCGTCAAGCCATGGTACGGCAATTCCCGATGTCCATCCGGAAAAACAAGCGGCCAGGGCCGCCGAAAACCATGCCGACGGTGCCACAGCCGCTCCCGCAGTCCGATGGCCAGCACCCGCGGATCCCACCCGCGCACGGAAGGCTTGAAAGAAGGAATTCCACTGATGTGCAACCCTGCGGAGACAACTGCCTGATAGCCGCGTCCCCCCAGGGAGTTGTGGGGCGGCACGAAGACCTGGATCGGTTGCCCCAGCAGCTCTTCAAGATACTTACGGCCCGCGCGCACCTTTCCGGACAGATCATCGCCGGCAACAAATTCATACCCGTCGGGCTCGTCCCGGTGATGGTAACCATGAAGCGTTGCATGAACCCGCCGGGCCGCGATGGCCTCGCGCAGAAAGTCGACCAGCGCTGGATTCTCCTCGAGCGGAAAGAGTCGGTTGCCGGTCCAGTGCTCCTTCGGCACGACGCCCGATTTTGTGCAGGCATGCACCGGTACGATCGACAGCGATACCGGGCAGGTATCCCAGATCCGGCCGTAACACGACTCCAGATCCTGCGGCCTCGTGAAGTAGCAGGTGTCGTCGTCGCGGATGGCGAAGTACACCGGATTCAGGCTCATGATCCTTCTCTCCCGATGCCTCTATTCCCGGAGAAGCACATGACATGCCTTTCCCAGTCTTTTCCTACCGAAGCCCACTGCCGGTCAACACCTCCTCAGCCTTGGCGCTTCGCTCTCGCCCTCTGAGCAATCTCACGAGACTCGCGCCTGGTTTCGGAACAAGCGACTCGATCAAGCGAATATCCTCGGGTGAAGCCAGCCGCAGGAAGACTACGGCATACACGAGTAATCCAACGGCCAGGTACATTGGAACAATCCATTGCCGATACAACAGGATCTGCAGCAAACCACACGCTGCCAGCAGAGCCCCTGGCAGCAGCACCGTTCGCAGCCCTTGCTTGTCCATCCGGAATGAAAAGATGTCTCGCAGCAGATGCACTGAATAGATCCCATGGGCCAGCTTGGCGGCCACCCGCGACGCGGCAATGCCTGCCAGCCCCAGCGTCCAGCCGAAGGGAACCAGCGTGGCCAGGAGAGTGATGCTCTGCAGGATGATGCTCACCAGACGCTTCTTGGGTGACGCCAATACCATCACACACATCGAATGCGGGCTGAACCCTCCGGAGACAAGCAGAACCAGCGTCAACACCATGAAAGGCGCTGCCCCGGCACGATAAGCCGGCCCCCCCAGGAGGTCGATCAACCAGAATGAGCCAATCATCAGGGCCGTGCAGACCGGAACCAGCACGTAAATGTAGACGCGTCTCAAACGCTCAAACCCATGTCGAACAGCCGTCACTCCGTCCGCCGCAATCGTCGAAATGTTCGCCAGGGCCACATTGTTCATGGATTCGATCAGCGTGAACAGCCGATCACAAAGGGTTCGCGGGATGTAGTACGTCGCCAGGGCGCTCGGCGTCATCAGAAGCCCGACCAGCCATTGGTCCGCGAACATCACCAGGTAACCGGCATAGTCCTCGGCATAGAAGGGCCACGACTCCCTGATGTATCTCAGGATTTCCCGCCATCGGACAGGACCGATCAGATAGTGCCGAACGTGAACAGCGCCAACCAGGGCCACGACCGCGTTGGCCCCCGCCATCCCCAGGAGCATCCCCGGCGTACCGAACAACAGATAGCTTCCGATCGCACTGACCGGCTGAATGATCTGGGAAAGCAGCGTATTGATCCCCATCTGGGTGAACAGGGAGCATCCGCGCATGAGCTGCCAGACGATCGAGTTGAATCCCAGGGCCAGGATAGCTGGCGCCAGCAGGGCCACGTGAAAAGCGTCTGCCGAAGCGCTCACCGTTTCCGTCTGATCATCTTCCAGCAGCAGCCCGGCCAGCACTTTCGATCCAGCCACTACGGCCAGCGAACACACGATCAGCATGCCAGTCGTGACCGCCACGAAGGCATGACTGAGGCGTGCGGCTTGTTCCGGTTCGCTGACCCGTAACCGGGGCATCTGCCGGGCCAGATATAACCCCAGCCCCATGTTGCTAACCAGGTAGCTCAAGGAACCGAGCATGCCCAGCACGGAAATGAGCGCAACATCCGACTGCTTCAGGACACGTGTGTAGAAAACCACGCTCACCAGCGCGCTGACCATCCCGGTCACACGGGTTGCCATCAGGATCAAGGTATGGCGCGCAGCCGTTCGGGCAATGCTCATGTTGAACTCAGATCGGAACTGCTGGCCGAGATCATCGCTCGCCTGGCGCGCCGGGCGAATGTGCGCCCAGCAGCCGGCCGAACTCCTCCAGCCCCTCGTACCGTTTCTTCCATGTCGTGAACAGCAGCCCCCTGGCGTGCGGTGTGCGATCCAGGATTTCCAGTGCCTTGCGGGTTGCCGCCGTCACATCGGTCACATCGTCGAAGTTGATGCTCGCCACCTGCCCGTGTCCTCGTTCGGCGAAGAATTTCAGGCTCTTTTCCAGATCCTTGCCGGTCCAGTTGCAGATCAGCATGTCCCCGGGCAGCCCTTCCCAGCTCCCGGCCATGGTTCCCTCAACAAGGTAATAATGGTCCCGCGCGTTCCCCGCCGGGGAGAACATGTCATGCCAGGTCACCAGCTCGGCGCCGGGCACGACCCGCCTCACGGTCGCCACCGTTCGCCGTACGTGGTTCGCCAGTATTTCCCCCGGCGTCTGGCCGGTGCCCTTGCATGCAGCGCAGCTCCCCCCTGCCCGTATCTCGTTGTAGCCCAGGAACCATCGCTTTGGGGAGCCCAGCGTCCTGTGCAGGCTCCTGATCTGCCGTTCGAACACTGCATCCGCCGCCGGTTCAGTCATGCAGGCGTCCACCTGACCTCCGTGGACCACCAATGGGTGATAGAAGCTGACCTTCAACCGGGTGCCGTCCGCCAACCCGTTGAGCATGCGGATCGAAGGCGGCTCGTGATACCGATCAAAAACGCCCAGCCAGGCCCTTGCTCGCCCCAGGCGTCTGTCTTCGACGCGGGCGTAATCCCGCTCCTCCCGGTAGGTGATCCGACCGTCTATGCTGCGGACCGTCAGAGGGCATCCCTGCCGGCGAAGGACGTTCACCAACCCGATCTCCACCAGTTCCGCGTCGTCCAGCCACACCCGTCCGCGGCGTCCATGCCACACCCCCAGATGCACGATGATTTCGGTGTAATCCAGCGAATTGAAAACCGCATGCACCTGTTTCCAGCCCTGCGAAGCCGCCACCGCGAACGAATTGTATGCCAGCGGCCGATTCGTCCCCGGGGAGAGCCCACTCACGCTGATATTAAACGAGTTGGCGGGCTCCAAACCCTGCGTCTGGACCCATACGCTCACTCGGTAGCATCGGCGCGGCGTGACTTTGACCCGCTGGTTGATTCGGGCCAGGCCCGGCGGCCGGGTGGATGCTGACGGCTCCAAGCGGATGGATTGGCGGCCCGATCTCGCTACGCTCGAATCCGGTATGGTCACCTTTCCGGGACCGTCCTGGGAGCTCCACTCCACGAACCGGTTTTCTTCCGCACGTTCAAAACCGCCATCGCGGAGGAAGGCCGTCGGATCAGGAACCAGTTGGGCGACTCCCCCGCGCACCTCGAAAACGGCATCGCGAACCTCGAACCCCTCCGCCAGATTCGGATCATACGCGAAAAGCCCCTCCGCGCGGGAAACCACTCCAACGTGCGGGATGATCTCGATACCCTGCAACCTGGCGGCCCGAAGCACCTGCTGGACGTGCCGGTAGTAGGGGCTGGAGGGTCTGTCGTGCCCGTATTTTTCCAGGGTCATGAACTTGGCATCGGACAGGACTATGCCGTTCAAGCCCGCATCACGCGCCCGGCTGATCAGTTGAAGCGTGGCCGTTACGCTCACCGGATCTGCCAGGTTGACCTGGGCATATACCCAGCGCAATGGATAAGGCTCACCTGCCGCGGCGGTGGACAGTATTGCCACCGTCAGCCAGGCCATGATCACTCGATGCGTCGCAGCTCTCATGAAATCGGTCGCACATCCGGCTTGTGGCCACGGAGCGCTTTTCCAGCGATGCCGCCAACCAAGCCTCATCGGATCGTTTGCAGGTCCAAATCGGTTGCCCTATTTACCGTCGGTCCGAAGTGTCTCTGACAGAAAGCTCTGAGTTGGGCACGGCTCATTCCCTTGGTGTGCACAGCACGGCCCTGTATGGAGGTCCAGTACTCATCCAGCGACTTAATTACTCTGGGGGGGACCCCTGCTGCCACACTGTTGGAAGGAATGTCTTTGGTGACCACTGCGCCCGCACCGATAACCACGTTGTCACCTATGGTGACACCGGCCAGAATAATAGCGCCGTAACCGATGAACACATTGTTCCCCACGCGAATCGGAGCAAGTAAGCTGATCTCGGGGTGCTTGTCACGGAACACCCACACTCCGCCGTCATGGGTAATGAATTGAGCTTGAGTGATGCTGACGTGATCTCCGAGAGTAACCAGGTATGGCTCCGCTCCGAAATCGGCGTCAAAGAGCCGGCAATCCTTGCCAATTGTAACCCCCTGCTAGCGTGCATACCCCACCGGATCCAGATGACGCTCAAGCATGCCCCGGAGGACGCTGAAGATACGGGGTAGCCTTTTTATTAATGCAATCAGTTTCCGCATCCCATGTACCTCAAACACGCCGTTTTATCCGCGTCTGGGTAGTCTCCTGCGTTGCACTCTGTGACCTGTCAGTCCATACTGTCTGACAGACCGCATGCTGGAATGATTGCTTATGCGAACTCGCACTTGCCCCGACAACCCCTTCGGCCCCACCCGCGCCGGCTACGCCTTCGAGAAGGTCGCCCGCCGGAACGGGCCGCACCTCGACTTCGGCTGTTTCCAGGCCGAATTTCTCAATGCGCTCAGCCGTGTCGCTCCGGCACGGCGGCTGGTCGGGGTCGACGCCAATGGTCAGGCCATCCAAACGGCCCGGCAGCGGTTTCCGCATCTGGAGTTGATCCACGCTTCCAACCCTCTGCCGCTGCCCTATGAAGACGAGACCTTCGAGTCGATTACGCTGCTCGATGTGCTCGAACACGTGGCTGACCAGATCGCTCTGCTGAATGAACTGCGCCGTACGCTGCGCGATGACGGCGTCCTCATCGTGACCGTCCCGCGGCAGTATCCGCTCTCGTTCCTCGACCTGGGCAACCTGAAATTCCGCTTTCCCCGGCTGCATCGCCGCTTCTACCTGCTGCGGCACACCCGCGAGGAATACGAGCGACGGTACGTGTCCAACCCCGACGGCCTGATCGGCGACGTGTCCGCCGAAAAAGCATGGCACGAGCACTTCACCGAGCAACATCTCGCCGAGATTCTGGCCCGAGCCGGGCTGGAGGTGGTAGAGTTCGACGGCAGCGCCTTCTTCACCCGCGCTATCAATCCGGCCGCCCTGCTGCTGAACCGTGTGGGCGTCATGCGCCGCCTGCTGCAACGTCTCGCGGCCGCCGACGCCAGGCGCTTTGCCTCCATGAACCTCTTCTGCACGGCGAGAAAGAAACCCCCGGCCTGATTTAGCAGTGAGAGCGCTGCTCCGTGGCCACGGCCCCGTGCCCAACCGCCCCATAAGGCCTCTCGTCAGGCGGAAGCAATGCCACCATCCGGAACTTCCAGACGGCCAGCATGGTGGCTATCACCACGCCCATACAGACCAGAATCACGTATCGTGTCCGCAGAAAAATCACCGCTCCACAGCCGATGGCCGCGAAACCGAAGGCCAGCCCGTAGCTGATCGCCACCACCTGCCGCACGCTGTACCCGCGGTCCACGAGCTGGTCGTAGAAGTGGCTGCGGTCGCCCATCATCAATGGCTGGGCGTTGCGCCAGCGACGCAGCAATGTCAGCATCATGTCCGCGATGGGCAGCCCGAAGACCATGATCGCCCCCAGCATCCAGCGGATAATCCCAGGATCGGCAAATAGCAGGATCATCACCGCCGCGTTCAAACCCAGCAGCATCGAGCCGGCATCACCCATGAAGATCGAGGCCGGGTTCAGGTTGTACGGCAGGAAACCCACGGCCGCGCCCAGCATGGCCAGGGCCAGCACCAGCCGCTCGTTGCTCAGCGCCTGGTCTGGGGCGTAGACGGCCAGGTGCAGGGCCAGCACGAAGAAACCCAGCGAAATGATCCCCAGCACCCCGCTGCACATCCCGTCCATCCCGTCGATCAGGTTGGTTGCGTTGCACGCACCCACGATGATGAACAGGCTCAACGGAACCGAAAACATCAGCTCCAGCCATTGCAGCGTCGGATCGCCCGACTCCCCGATGACCGAGGCCCGGACGAATACATGGAACGAATCGCGGCCCACCCCTACCCACAACAGCAGCAAACCTACGCCGATATTGAGAACCAGCTTCAGCCGCGGCGGCATGTTGCGCAGATCATCCAGCAGCCCCACCAGCATGATCAGCAGCCCCGCCACCAGGATGCCCCCCAGAACAAACGGGCGAACCGGGTACCCCTCCATCTTCATGCCCAGCAGAATCCCCGCCGCCCAACCGGCGAAGATCGCCACCCCGCCCATGTAGGGGATCGGCTGCTTGTGCGGTTTCAGAAAGTCGTCCGGCCGGTCCACGATCCGGTACTTGCGGGCCACGGCCCGGCAAATCGGCGTCGCGACCAGAACCACCAGAAAGGAAACCAACGCCACCGGCCAAAGCTCCCTCAGGAACTCACCTGCCGGCCGGGACACCAGTGACAGCATCTCAGGATTCAATGCACACCTGCCTGCAACCGTCTATTCCTCGCCCCCACGCGATCATTCTGAGAGTCTGCCCCGGAAGATTCTGTCTTGGAAAAATGTATGCCATGACTCTGCAGCAGCGCCGGACCACGCCGGTCACTGCCGAAACGACATGAAAGGCCTGCCCATGCCTGGCCCCGCCAGCATACGGGACCGCCCCCGGGCCTTCAACCCCGCGCCCGCATCCACTTCACGAACTCCGCCAAGCCGGTGCGCAGGTCTGTGCGCGGTTCAAATCCCAGCTCCGCGCGGGCCCGGCTGATGTCCGCAAAGGTCCGTTCCACATCCCCCGGCTGCATCGGCAGCCTCTTGATCTGGGCCGCCTTGCCCAACGCCGCCTCAATCGCGGCAATCAGCTCGCTCAACGACACCGGGTTCGAGTTGCCCAGATTGTAAATCCGATACCCCTTGCACCGCTCCACCGCAGCCATGACCCCCGCCACGATGTCATCAATATAGGTATGGTCCCGCATCATGCTGCCATCGCCGAAGACCGGGATGGGCTCGCCGTGCTCGATCAGCCGGGCAAACTTATGAATCGCCAGGTCCGGCCGCTGCCGGGGACCATAAACCGTGAAGAACCGCAGGCAGGTGACATCAAGTCCAAACAGATGATGATAAGCGTAGCAGATCAGCTCCCCCGCCTTTTTCGTGGCCGCATAGGGCGAAATCGGGTAATCGACGTTATCCGACTCGCTGAAGGGAACCTTGGGATTATTTCCGTAAACGCTTGAGCTGCTGGCAAATACGAATTTTGGAATCTTGAATCTGCGCGCCGCCTCCAGCAGGATGCAGGTGCCGCGCACGTTCACGTCCTGATACAGCAGGGGGTTTTCGATCGATGGCCGGACGCCGGCCCGGGCCGCCAAATGGACGATCACGTCCACCCCCGCGCCCACGGCCCGACTCATGGCCGCCTCGTCCCGGATATCCGCCTCAATCAACGAGAACCGCGGATGACGGACACAGCCGGCCACGTTGCTGCGTTTGACGGCCGGATCGTAGAACTCGTCGAAGATGTCGACCCCGCTGACGCGCCAACCCGCCTCCAGAAGGCGCTCGCAGACATGGGATCCCACAAAACCCGCTGCACCGGTCACAACGGCATGTGCCACGGCAGGCCTCCCCGGAAGATCACTCAATTGGATCTCCGCAGGGCTTCATATGCCCGCCACCGCGATTTGTCCAGACTCCGTCCCCGTCGGGCGTCATAAACCCCGATATTTTCACCATTAAGGTAAATATTTTCGCCTGTCAAAACGCAAGGCTGATGTAACTATCGGTCAGGCTCCTTCCCCTCAGTATAATCAAACCGGTGGAGAGTGGCAAAATGGCCCCGACTCCGGGAGTGATCGGCGGACAGGGAAGACCTGATATCTGTTCTTGGTACGCAACGGCGATTGAGGGGGTTCACCCTAGGTGTTCACCGGGAAGAGGGGGGATCAATCCGTTCGACATTGTCCGCGTCGACCTGGGTATGAACGCTCTGGCCCAGAATGGTGACGTTCATCCAGAGCCGGAGCCGGCCGGAATACCGCGTTACCACCCCCTCCAGACCCTTCAGCGGACCACTGATAATTCGGCCCCACTGCCCTATCGCCAGCCGGTTGGCCACCTCAAAAACATCGGTATGCGTTAATAGGAAATGGATCCGCGTCAATTCCGCGACGAGCTGGTCCTGGTCCGGCACATCCAGCACCCTGGCGATCCGGTTGGTTCGCAGGGCCTGGTAGCGTTCATCCTCCCCGCCGTTGAAGAACAGATACCCCGGAAACACCGGCACCAGGCTGTGCGAAATTCTCCGGGTGGTGCGGCTTCGGGTGGTTCGACGCGTCAGGGGCAGGTAGTTGAACACCCCCAGGCGAGTCAGTTCAGTCGCCAGCGCCTTTTCATTTCGCGAGCGCGTATGGGCTACGTACCACTTGCCCGGCAAATCCAAGGGAAAGGATGGAACCGACGCCGACGTCACGATGGTCCCAGCCGGCAGCACCTCAGCCGCGATATCAGGCCCCGGCATTTCACGGCGGCAAGTTCCCTCAAAGCCCGGTCTCTCATTGTGCCCGGCATCTTTCTGGGGGTGGTCCGCGTTCACATCAGCCATAGTCCCGGATCTCCCGTCGGGCATTATCTCATCACCGCGCTCGGAGAATAACGGTCACCGGTCACTATCGGCAAGCACATCAGGAGTACTGCCTGCCCTTCAAGAACCAATCTCGCCACCTCAAGCGGAGAATACGGGTCGCCGTGCTATCCAGGCCAGGAATCATACCCCCTCAGGGACGGACCACTATTTTAACTCCTACTTCATTCAGCTCTGCTATCAGCCGCTTGGCCGGCATGACCTGGGATGGAACGTAAACCCCTGTCGGAGGCTTTTCCGGCAACAACCCCGCCAGAAACGCCGCCACGACTCCAACACTGAAGCCGGTAGTTCGCTCCATGGCGGTGAACCGCCCATCGGCTCGGTCCAACAGATCCGCCCGCCCTTCGATCGGCCGGCCATGCTCATCCGTGCCCTGGACCTCAACACGCGCGATTACAAGATCCTGGCGGTCGCTGGCAAAGGCCCGCTCGAGCAGTGCCACGGCCATATCGCGAGGGCAAATCTCCGGCAGCGCGGCTGACGCGGTGGCCTCGCAGGGCTGGCTTTCGATCAGTTCACGCAGGGGCCGCTGCTCGAAGAGCCCCACCTCGGCCATGGCCATGATCGCATCCCGATGGCCGGGATAGCGCAGGGTCTTGTATTCGTAATCAATGCCCAGCGGCGCGTACAACTCCGGCCCCAATGAGGCTCCACCGCTGGTCGCGAAAGCCTCGAACTCGCCGGGGACGGCCAGCCCGCTGACCCGCTCCAGCTCGGACAGGCCGGGAATCGTCAACACCTGCCCACCCCGCGCCACCTGGCAATCATCCAGGTATTCGTTGAGCAGGCCGTGGATGCTGAAATTGGCCTGGTAACCCAGAATGCCTTTGGGGTGCTGCGGCAAGCCGCCGCAAAGGATCTTGACCGACCGATACTGCCACCGATCGCGCCAGAGTTCCGCCAGTACATTCACCGTGCCCGGCGCTAATCCGCAGTCCGGCACCACGCACACGCCGGCCTCGCGGGCCGCGTCGGCTATCGCGAGTTGCCGCCGAACGGTGTCCACATTCCCGCCCAAGTCGCAGAAATGCTTACCTCGGCGGATAGCCAGGCGGGTCAGACCTTCGTTGAAGAAGAACGGCACACAGGAAATCACGCAATCGCAGTCCGCGATCAGTGCTTCCAGTTCCTGCTCGTTTCGGCCGACGTCGATCAGATTGGTGGATACCCGCTGCGGGTGAGAAGCCTGATCCCGCACGGAGCCCAGGCGCTCCGGACTGACATCCCCGTAGACCACCTGCGTATCAGGCTGTCGTTCCAGCAGGTACGTTCCGCAGGCTACCCCCTGCCGTCCGGCACCCAGAACGAGGAAACGGGCCATACACACACCCCCGCTTTATCCGCCCCAACGCCGTCGGCGTTCCACCCGTCGCCGCCACCACCGGGAAGCCAGGGCCAGCACGACGACCACCCCGGCCAGATCCGCCAGAATGTCGCCTATTTCGGCATCGCGGCCCACAATGAGCTGCGTGAACTCGTCGAAGAGACTATATGCCGCCCCGCCCAAGGCTACCCATTTGGCGGTCCTCGCTCCCGCCCATTTGCCCTCACCGATCAGCACCCACACCCAGGCCGCCGCCCAGCCGGCGTACAGACAAAAATGAACCACCAGATCAAACTGCGGAAATAGCCAGGGGGGATGAGGAAAATCCTCGATGCGCGGCCAATGCGTCATGAAGAAGATGGCCAACCAATAGCCGATCAGGCAGGCGCGTCGCACGCCGGCGGAACGACTCGACGCCCGACCCGCTCCTCCCTTCCGGCCGGCCCGGCCAGAGCCGGTCATCGCCACTGATAAGTTCAGTTCACGATCATTGGCGGCCACCCGAATCCCTCCAATTCTCGCCCCTTCCGGTGTTGACCCTATGGTATCCGAAGAGACTACGGAATTCACCCCGGCCCCCTCGTCCTCGTTCCGCTTGCCATCCCGTGCCCGCCCGGCTACCCTGCGCGAAGTCGCACAAACATAGAGGTGAACTCAAGATGAAAGTCCTTTTGGTCGGCAATGGTGGGCGGGAACATGCTCTCGCCTGGAAGATCGGTCAGTCCTCGCGCGTCAGCCAGCTCTTCATCGCGCCGGGAAACGCCGGCACCGCCGAGATCGGCGACAATGTTCCCATCGAGGCCAACAACCTGCCGGAGCTGGTCCAATTTGCCCAGCGCGAGAAGGTCGACCTGGTCGTTGTCGGGCCGGAAGAGCCGCTGTGCGCCGGCCTGGTCGATGAGCTCACCCAGGCCGGCATCCGTGCCTTCGGCCCCACCCGGGCCGCCGCCCGCATCGAGGGCGACAAAGCCTACGCCAAGGACCTCATGCGCGTACATGCCATTCCCACGGCCGATGCCCGGACCTTTACCAAGTACCGTGACGCCCGGGCCTACGTGGCCAGCCGGGACGCCGGCGTAGTGATCAAAGCCGCCGGCCTGGCCAAGGGCAAGGGCGTGATCGTCTGCGATGATCCGGCCGAGGGCCTCATCGCCCTGGAAAAGATCATGGTCGAGCGCACGTTCGGCCCGGCGGGCGACACCGTGCTGGTGGAGGAGAAGCTCACCGGCCCGGAGGTCAGCGTCCTGTGCTTCGTGGACGGCCATACCCTCTACCTGCTGGAGAACGCCCAGGACCACAAGCGCATCGGCGAGGGGGATACCGGCCCTAATACCGGCGGCATGGGCGCCTACAGCCCCACGCGCCTCCTGAACGACGACCTGCTCCGGCAGATCGAGGCCGAGATCCTGGTACCCATCGTGGACGCCCTGCGAACCGACGGGGCCGTCTACAAGGGCGTGCTCTACGCCGGCCTCATGCTCACCGCCGGCGGGCCCAAAGTGCTGGAATTCAACGCCCGGCTGGGCGACCCGGAGACGCAGCCGATCCTCATGCGGCTCAAGACCGACCTGGTAGACGTGATGGAAGCGGTGATCGACGATCGGCTCGACCGGATCACGCTGCAATGGGACGAGCGCCCGGCCGTCTGCGTGGTCATGGCCGCCGGCGGCTATCCGGGCTCTTACGAAACCGGCAAGCCCATCACCGGCCTGGCCGACGCCGCCGCCATGCCGGACGTGGCCGTCTTCCATGCCGGCACCCACCTGCAGGGCAAGCAGGTGGTCACCGCCGGCGGACGGGTGCTGGGTGTGACCGCTCTGGGCAAGGACTTGGAGGCCGCGCGCAAGCGCTGCTACGAGGCCGTAAGCAAGATCCACTTCGAAGGCGCCTACTACCGCCGGGACATCGGGGCCAAGGCGTAGTCCTCTGTGCCGGCCGTTCTCCGGCGGCGGGTCAGGAATTGAACCGCCAAGACGCAAAGGACGCCAAGAATACAGAGAGGGGCGTCCCAGTCGTGTGCGCGCAGCGACGAATACCACCGCTCCACACCGAGAACCGAAAACTGAGAAGTGAGAAGTCCCTGGCTGTACCCAGGCCGGCACGCAGTGCAAGAATAAAAGCTTCTGGCACCGTTTTCTGACCTAACTCGACGCAGCTATTCCTTGCGCAGCCCAGACCCAATGCCCACGAGGAGAGTGTCCCGAAGTGAAGGTGCTGAACTATATCGTAATCCCTGGTGCGGCCTTCGAATTGACGAGGTGTGGGCGGATGGCAGCGTTATTCCTGCGCGGCTCTCGGCTATCGATTTTGATGATCTCGACACGAGTACCATTAGAAGCGCGAGCAGATGGCACATTTACCAGTTGGAACTTGAGAAGCTTGCCCTCTGGAAGGATCGTTGGTTGGTGACCATGCACGAGATGAGCGAGGATGACTGGATGCTGCAATCATTTTACATACCAGTTGATACCAAGAGTCTTCGCGTGCGGTACCGGCCCCGCTTTCCGCTGAACGACTATGACTCACCTCTGGAAGCCAGTATTACGATTGTCAAGGCGGAGGGCTCATCGGGAGGGGATAATCAGGGGATACCATAAGCTGGATCCACCTCTGGCAAGCAATACAGACAGCCTGGTCGGGCAGAAACAGAAGGCCGGACATGTGCCGGTGGAACCCATTCAAGGGCACGTATACCTTCAAGTTGTCTGACGGCCCTGATTCCATTCGCGCCATCCTCGAGGAACTCCTTCTTTCTGACGACTGGTTATGGCTCAATATTGAGGTGTCGACACAATACTGCTTACAGATCGCCAAAGAGGGGCAGGACGTACTCGTGAACTTTTCATTCCCATTCCGAGATTCTCTGGAGAGCCTCTTCCGCGAGAAAGGGATAGACCCGCCGCCCGGATCGCGTTTGGAGTATTGGCCACGGTCGCGCTGGCGGGGTTTCATTTGGGGCGCCACCTTCAGGGTCCCACTTGAAGACGTGGCCGGGATAGCGCGCTTCACGCACCAACTCCTGACCCGCCTTTTTGAGTGCCAGGAGGATCGCCTGGATGCGCTGGTCGTGCGTTGATTGGCAGCCGATGCCGAAACGGGCGCACAATTCACTTGTAAACCGTAGGCGGTGGCGGCCGAACCGGTGGAAGAAAGCACCGGCCACCGCCCCGGCCACAGCCACGCCGCCCACCGTCTGACCCATACCTCGAACCGCCCGCCCACTGAACCACGCCCTACGTAGCCCGCACCCTGTCTTCCCCCCACGCCGCTTGCTCGCTGAACCACACCCGGCCAGCTCCAACCCGCCAGGCAGATTCGTTCAACGGATACCTCATTTCGCTTCCAGCGCGTCGGCCTCTTTGGGCTGATCCAGCTCGATGCGGATCATCCAGTCGCCGTCCTCGAACGGCTCACCGGGCTGGCCGGGTATGCTGCTGACCGAGTTTCCCTTCGTGCTGCTGTCAAAACTGACATACACGCCCTTGGTCGCGGTCGGCCGGAAGTTCAGAGCCACGTAGAAACTCTTCGGCACACGCGTCGGCGGGACGCTCATTTTCACCCAGGTCGGCTCGCCGCGTTCGAAGGTGGAATAAGGCTTCTTCCATATCGCGATGGGCTTCATTTGCCCGTCGCACAAGGCCACGTCGAAGTTCTCCGCCGGCGGCCGCGGGTACCCATACCGCGAGCCGAATACGCTCACGCTGCGGATGTACCACTCCCCGGGACCAGGCGCCTCGAACTTGCGGGCGTGTCCGCCGCCGGCGATGGACATCTTGCCGTCGGGGCGGCCGTCGTCCGGCGTCAGGGCCAGCGGATGGCCGGACAGTCTGGCGGGCGAGATCGTTTTGCGCTGGACTTTGCTCTTGTCCATCGGTGAAAGGAACAGCCCCGATGCCGTCTTCCACCATGCTTCGACGGCGCCCTTCTTGTCCGGCTGAACGCCGATCGTCGCGGCCAGCAGCGCTTCCGCCGGCTGGGTCGGGTCGGCGCCGGCTTTCTCCCAGGCCGCGAACAGCCTGGCGAAGCCCTTCCGCCCGAGGATCTTCTCGAACTTCTCCCACTGGCCGGCCCCGCGGTCAATCTCAGAGGGCGACTCGGATTCCAGTTGCTTGTGCAGGCGGGCCAGGCCGTCCTCCCGGTAGTCATACGGGTCCGGCCACAGCGACTCGCCGTGCGCGGCCCAGACCCGATCCACGACCGCCGACCCGGCGTAATGGGCCCACCCCTCGGCCGCCGCGGAGGTCATCCAGTCGCGGTCTTTGAGCGTACGGTACATGGCGATGTGCCCCAGCTCATGGCACATGCCGTAAAGATTGAAGAGGCCGGAGGTGGCCGGCTTGGCCAATTTGGCCTTGGAGGGGAGAGACAGGTACACGTGGTCCTCGCCGTCCGTATACAGCCGCGCGGGCTGGTCCGGCCCGCATTCGACTATGCAGAAGACGGTCCCGGGCATTTTGAAGCCGAATTCCTCCGTATACACCTTCCAGGCGGCGTCCAGCGTCCTGGCCAGCGCCTCCGCCTGGGGCTTGTCGATCCCCTCGTACGACACATGCGCATGCCCCACCTTGACGACCTGCTCCGCCAGGGACGCTGAGGCGTTTAACACCAATGGCATTACAGACCATCCAAGGAACGATCTCACGGCAGCAGATCTCACGACGGCATCCTCCTTCCGCATCGAGAGCACCCCCTGTTATTTGAAGTTGAGACGCTCGATATTACCGGAAGTTCCCGGAAATTCCGCGAGTAATCCCGGTGCCCTTTCCGGTTCGGGCATTTCGCGCTTCGGCCCATGAGGCGGGCAGGATGCCCGCCCCCCGGCAAGGCCGGCCGGCTCTTCTGGGGGGCGGGCATCCTGCCCGCCTGATCTGACAAGAAAGCCTGATCCGACGAGAAATTGGTGTACTGGAAACGTCACTAGCGAGGAGGAGCGAGCCTCACTGGGAATCCGGAGCGCGCCATACACATTTCCTTGCTGTTCCGATGAGCTTCAAGCGCCTGGGCGAATGCATGTTCGTGAAGGAGCGGGGCCAGACGCTGATTCGCGATCTGCAGAATGCCGGGCTGGTCGAAGCCACCGACACGCAGGCCGAGGAGTCTGGGAAAATGCGATGCGGACGCAATTGCAATTAGCGCGACGACGACACAGGGAGTCAAGGCAACCAAACTGATCGGGCGGGTGTGCTGCGGAGCGACCCCGGCGTCTTTTTCTCCTGGGCGCGCAGCGCAAAAACAACGGTTCCTGGCACCTTTTTCTGTCCTGGCACCGTTTTCTGTGCCCTCACCGGCAGGTTTCCGACACCACAGGCAGGGGCGACGCGGAAGACTCGGGACCGGCAACGGGGAACTTAGATAACGCTGAATCCACCGTTCTCGAATACGAGGCATCCGCCGTAGAGCACGGCGCCGCCTATAGCAATCAGCAGCAACTTCCATATTCGTTTGAGTTGGCGCATCACATAGCTCCTCTCTTGCAGAAAGGTTGTCGGCCCCATCTCTTCTTTTGCGAGGCATTGCCCCCCGCGAAGCGTTCGTCGACGCATCACCGCCGCGGGCCGAAAGCCCACGGCTCTTTGAGGCCTTGGCATCTCGTCCAGACGCCCGACCTTGCCGCCTTCACTCCTGGCAGCTCAATTCCCGCCAGCCCGTGGGCGAACGGCCGGTAGCGAGTGAACGGCCGGTACGGAGCCCGGCCGCTACGGCCGCAAGCGGCGGCACAGCCGGGAACAGGCGATATCGCGCACAGCCGTCACATGGCCGGGGCATGCCCCAGGGTGGTTGTGGGGGCGGATCTGACTCCCGGCGCGGTCGCGGAGCCCTGGATCATCGACATGATGTGCCGCACATCGCGCGATGCCCCACAGATCAGCGGCGTGCGCTCGTGCAGTTCGGTCGGCTGCTTCTCTAAAATCCGGTTCTGGCCGTCGGTGGCCATGCCGCCGGCCTGCTCGAGAAGAAAGGCGATGGGGTTGGCCTCGTAGAGCAGGCGGAGCTTGCCGCGCGGCGTCTTGGCCGTCCCGGGATACATGAACACGCCCCCGCACACCAGCGTGCGGTGGACGTCCGCGACCATCGAGCCAATGTAGCGCGAGGTGTACGGCCCGGCCGCACGAGTCTTGGCCCAGCGCAGCCATTCCTGGATGCCGGGATGGAACGAATCCGAGTTAGCCTCGTTGACGCTGTAGATCCGGCTCTTCTCACCCTGCTCGGGGATACGGACGTTCTCGTTGCAGAGCATGAAGGAGCCGGCCTCAGGGTCAAGGGTGAACAGGTGGACGCCGTGGCCGGTGGTATAGGCCAGTACGGTGCTGGAACCGTAGACGACGTATCCGGCGGCAAGCTGGCGGATGCCCGGCTGGAGCACATCGGCAAGACCGCCGTCGGTGATCGGGCCCCGGCTGACCCGGTGGTAGATGCCGAAGATGGTGCCCACCGAGACGTTGGCGTCGAGGTTGGTGGAGCCGTCCAGCGGATCGAAGACCACGACATAGCGCGGATGACCGTTGCGCGACTTGATGACCACGGGTTCGTCGAGTTCCTCGGAAGCCATGACCGCCACATTGCCGCGGAAGCTCAGGCAGTACTGGATCATGTCGTTGGCGAAGACGTCGAGCTTCTGCTGACGCTCGCCGTGGATGTTCTGCGTGCCGAGATCGCCGAGAATATTGATCAACCCGGCCCGGCGAACCTTGGTCTGAATGATCTTGGTGGCCAGGGTGATGCCGGAGAGCAGCCAACTGAACTCCCCGGTCGCGGTCGGATGCCTGGCCTGCTGTTCGATCAGGTGCTGCTGGACGGTGATGTAGCGATCCGTGGGCTCCATAACGACAGGTTCTTGGGCATGGGGGTCATACTCGGCCATAGGCATCTCCGGGGCGCAAAATGGACTTTCGCGGATCCCGCTTCCCATTGGCATCCGCGATCACGATGAGGAAAAGATCCCCTTTCCCGCGCTTCGAGAGTGAATGCACCCATTTATTGAGGTCGGGCGGCGATGAGTCAAGCGCGACCAGACGTGAAAAAGCTTTGGTCAGACGGGCGTCCCAACCCCGTTCGCGAGCCCGCGGGCAGGAGCGGCCGGCCAGGTTTGCAGCCCCCCAGCCGGCCGAAATCAGCCCGCGCATTTGTCAACCATTTGACGTTTATCTTGTTGACAAGTAAAGTGGCAAGCCATGGAGATGAATATGTTCTACCGAATGCCCGGATACCTGAAGGTTGCAGCGTTGGTCCTGGTCGGTTGCAGTTCCTGGGTGGTGGCGGCGAGTGCGCCCCACCGGCTGGTGCCCGCTCCCCAGCAGGTCCAGTGGTCCAACGATGAGCCGGTCAAGCTCGGCGCCGATCAGGTCGCCATTGTGTTGGGAACCACCCCCAGCGAACCGGAACGGTATGCGGCCGACACGCTCCGCAGCACGGTCGCCCGGCGACACGGCGTTCACTGGCCGATCGTCACGGCTGAGCCCGGTCGCCGGCGTTACGCCGTTGAAATCCTCCTGGGGCAGCGTTCCACGCATCCGGAACTCGATGCGATCTGCTCGAAGATGAACATCGGGCTCGGACCGGATTCGCCGGGGCATGACGGCTACGTCATTGAGTTTGTACCGGAGGACAGCCGGCAGTTGGTCATCGTGGGCGGCAGCAACGCCCGCGCGGTGATCTACGGGCAGGACACGCTGTTCCAGATGATCACCGGCAAGGGCGCCGACCTGGCCCTGGTCCGCGCCTCCATCCGGGATTGGCCGTCAATTCCGTGGCGCGGCCGCCCCCAGACCACGATGCAGAACTATTTCCGCCCCGGCGAGCTGGATTGCTACGCGGCCTCGCGCATCAACTTCATCGACCTGCGCGAGGGCATCTACGCGACCGAGCCCGGCGAGAAACTGGACCCCGACACCGTCAAGCGGACGGTCGCCGAGGCGCGCAAGCGTGGCATGGTGGTGTTCGCCATCGTGAACTGCGGCATCAAGCGGGAACAATTCTCCCAGGCCATCGACAGCTTCAGGGAAGCGATCGCAATGGGCGCGGATGGGCTGTGGATCTCCTTCGACGACAAGGGACCAGGCGAGGACCCGGTGAAACTGGTGACCGATGTTCTCGCTCTCGGACGAGCGCACGGCATCACCGGCGCCCAAATCGCCGTCACGCCGCCCAAGGGCTCCTATCAGACCATCGACGACGACTCCAACGGCGACTTCAATCGCAAGGTCATGCAGATCCCGGGCATGGAGCAGGCCCTGTGGTTCTGGACTCCGACCCCTACGCTCGAGCGGCTGGCGGAGGCTCGCCGGATCGGTCTGAAGACCGGCGTGAGCTGGTGGCACAACTGGCCCCGGCCCCTGCCAGGGTTCACGCACACGCGCACGGGCGGATCGCTCCTGAACTCGGGCAACCCTTATAACCACGTGATGCCGCTGCGGGAGGGGTGGAATCGGCCGACCTACGATGTTCTCGCGGATGCCGGCCGTTGCACAGCCGCTGTCATGCCATGGGGCGGCAACACGTGGGGCGCGCATTATCTCATCCCGGTGATCGGCTGGTGGGCGTGGAACCCGGCTGGCCATGATTGGAACGCCCTGCGAGCACGCATCTATGACACGGTGTTCGGGCCGGAACTCGTGGAACAGGCCGTGGCCTTCGACGACACCCTGATCGAGGTCAAGAGCCTGTTCCGCTATTCCATCGAAGGCGGCAAGATGTACCCGCTCTTCCCGGCACGGCTCAACAGGTTGGAAGATCGCGAGCGGGCCCTCGCGTTGCTGGCCCGCCTTGAGGAGTTGCATAAAGCCATCAGCGCCGGTGCCGCCCGGCAAAGTATGCTGCCCAAAGGACTGCTCGACAAGCAGTATCTTCTTCCGATGGCGGTCGAGCTCCGCACCGGCCGGGCGGCGGCCACCGCCCCCTACCCCGAGTACTGGTATCCCGCGCACCAGCGCGAGCTGCTGACCGCCCTTCACGCCGGCCGGCTGGAGGAGGTCGATCGACTGGCCGATTCAGTGCGTGAGCGCCTCAATCGGGATCTCGACAGCATCCGGGCTGCACTCGGCCATCTTTCCCCGACCGATACGTACGTGCAGTTCTGGGCACAGCGAGCCGCAATGCGCGCCGCCGACTGGCAAAAGATGATGGCCGATCGCCAGGAAATGCTCGAGCCGCACCTCAAGGACTTCGGCTACTACATCTACGACATCGGCAAGATGCTCGCCAACCTGGCCAAGCCCCCCCTTCGCTGGAGCAGCGGCGCCGCAGGTGCGCAATCCGTCGTCCGCGCGACGGTCGCGCCCCAACCCCAGGAGCTGTTCTGGGGCAAGTGGCAGGCAACCGTCTCTTCCCGTAAAGGCGGCGACGTGACCTGTTTCTGGATGGCCCGGGACGGCGCCGGGACGCGCGGCGACTATGCCGAGTTACCGGTGGAGATTCCCGTCTCCGGCCGACGAGACAGCCTCCACCTGCTGCTGTATCTGGCCCACTGGAACCGCGAAAGCCTCGGACGCGAAACGGTGATCAACCGCTGGGCGGGTCATCGCGTGATCCAACTGATCATGGACGGCCGGACCATCTGGCAGGCGGATATCGGCGTTCACCGCACGGAGGGCGAGTGGTTCCTGGTCGATCTGCCTACGCTGCCGGAAGACATGAAGACGCTGAACCTGCGCCTGCGCGTCGAGGATGTTCGCGATTTCGCCCTGGATTGCACCGTCTTCGTCGGGCCCATCCGGCTGGTCGAAATCACCCGCTGAGAACCCAGGTGCCGGTGGGGAACCACCGCAACGGCGTCTCCACCGCTTTAGTACTACAGCGCGAGGTCGCAGCGGCCAGGCCGCGTATCCGGCGAAAGCTGGGCGCCGGCCCTCTTACGGGCCAAATTGCCGGTACGGAGTCCAGCCGCGACGGAAAATGGCCTACATTGCGCTGCAGGGTTAAGGCATTCCAGGTCAAGCCAAAGTGACATCTCGGCCGCCGCACTCCAGGAGGGCTTTGGCGAATTAAGCCCAGCCGGTACAATCCCGCCATGAAGCCAGTAGAACTGCTGATCGACGGATCGATTATTGTCCTGTATTTCGCCGCTATCGTCTTCATCGGCCTGCGGATCGGCCGACGGGAGACAACCCTGGAGGGATACGCCCTCGGGGGGCGCAAGGTCCCCTGGTGGGCGGTCATGGCCTCCATCATCGCCGCGGAGGTCTCGGCGGCCACCTTCATCGGCGGACCTGCCGAAGGCTTCAGCACCCGGGGTATCACCTATGTCCAACTGGCCTTGGGGCTGCTGCTCGGACGCGTGCTGGTGGGTCAGCTCTTTTTGAAGCCCTACTACACATACCGGGTGTATACGGTCTACGATTTCCTGGCCGTCCGCTTCGGCCCCATGTCCAAGAACTACGTTTCGATCCTCTTCCTGATCATGCGGACACTGGCCTCAGGCGTACGCCTGTATATCCCCTCGCTGATCATGGTGCTGGCCTGGCGGCTGATCGTGGAAGGCCGGGCGGTGGAATACGGGGAACTGGAGAGCTGGCAACCCTATGTCTGGGCCATCGTCCTGCTCACGGTCATTACCTGTCTGTACACCGCCATCGGCGGGATCAAGGCGGTGATCTGGACGGACGTGATCCAGGCCACGCTGATGTTCGCCAGCGCACTGGTCGCGATCGGCACGCTTCTTTACAAGATCGGCGAAGGCAGCTTCATCAACGCATTTCACGTGCTGGCAGCGTACGTGCCGGAGATGAAAACGACCCAGGGCTACTTCCTGACCGGCCTGGAGAAGGTGGAGCCGGGCATGAGCCTGTGGGATATCCTCGTGCTCCTGCTGGGCAATAAGTACACCCTGCCGTCGGCCCTGATCGCCACGACCCTGCACGGCATGGCCGCGTTCGGCACGGACCAGGACATGGTGCAGCGGATGCTGACCGCCGAGACGTACAAGAAGAGCCGCCTGTCGCTGGTTTCCTCGGCGTTGATGAACATTCCCGTCACCGCGGCCTTCACCTTCATCGGCGTGCTGCTGATCGCCTTCTACAACATACATCCCGAGTTGCGGCCGATGAAGGACAACGACGTGTTCGGTCAGTACATCCTGATGGGCATGCCCGTGGTGGTCCGCGGCTTCGTGCTGGCGGGCATCTTTGCGACGGCCATGGGCTCGCTGAGCGCCGCGCTCAATTCGCTTGCCACCAGCCTGACCAACGACTGGTACATCCCCTACCTGGCCCGCCACCGCAGCGATGAGCACCACGTGAGAGCCGCCCGACTGTTCACCGCGCTGTTCGCCGCGCTGATGATCGGCATCGCCATCATCTTCGCCGTGTTGAACGTCAAGAACCCCAAGATGACCATCATCCCCATCGCCCTGGGCGTGGCCGGTTACGTGCTGGGGCCGATGCTGGGCGTATTCGTGCTGGGCATGGTCACCCGGCGGCGCGGCTCGGATCGAGGCAACATGATCGCGGTGACCGCCGGCCTGTTGGCCATCCTGGTGACCAGCGGATTGCTGGTGGACGCGTTCAACGCGATGCGCCCCGGGGCGACCCCACTGGTCATGCCCTTCCGCATTGAGTTCACCTGGTACGCCACCATCGGCGGGCTGGTCACGTTCGTGATCGGGCTGCTGTTCCGCACGCCGGAGCATGTCGTGGTGATGGCGGAACAAAAGGCCCGGCAACGTGCCGGGTCCGAGTCGGTGCCCCTGGGAGTCGAACCGATCGACGTGCCGGCGGGTAAGGCGTGAATCAATTCCTGATAGAGGAGTGAAAGAGTGAGCAAGTCGGAAGGCCGGAAAGAAAGGTACGCCGGGCGGTTGACGGAAGAATGCGACGCGCTGCGGCGGAAGGCGGTGACTATCCTTACGGCCTGCGCCTGGGCCCTGACCGGCGTGGCGGGCGCACAGACCGCTCCCCCCACCACCCAGACCCGGCCGGCGCAGGTGGAAGGCTACGCGGGCCGGCCCGCGCGCACCTACCGCAATCCGATCATCCCCCACATCGGTCCGGCCGACCCGGCGGTGATCCGGTATAACGGCACGTATTACCTCTATCCGACCTGGGACTGCAAAGGCTACGAAGTGTTCGTATCCAAAGACCTGGTCAACTGGGAGCGGAAGGGCAAGTGCTTCGCCGATGCGCGCGGGGGCGCGTGGGCGCCGGACGTGTTCCACGACACGAAAGGAAACGGTGGCTTTTACCTCTACTATACGGTGGACCGCCCTGGCGGGGGCAAGCTGATCGGCGTGGCCGTCTCGCCCGACCCGCTGGGGCCGTTCGCGGACCAGGGCACGCTGGTCCAGGATGCCATCGACGCCCACGTGTTTCGCGACGACGACGGCAAGCTGTACCTCTACTATTGCGACCTGTCCGGCGGGCCCAACCGGATAGCGGTCCGGCCGATGGCAGACCCGCTCACGCTTACCGGTGAGCCGATCGTGCTTATCTCGCCGACCGATGAATGGGAAAGGCGCGGCGGACCCATAGCCGAGGGGCCATGGATGCTCAAGCACAAGGGTGTTTACTACCTGATGTATTCAGGCAGCGGGGCCGACACGCCGCACTACGCGATCGGCTATGCCACCGCTAAATCGCCTCTCGGGCCGTTTACCAAGCATCCGGGCAACCCCATCGCCCAACGCGGCAACGGCATTTTCGGCCCCGGCCATCACTGCGTGGTGAGCGGTCCGGACGGCAAGCTGTGGATGGTGTATCACCAGAAGCGCAACGATCAAGTCAACTGGCAGCGTTTCCTGGCCATTGACCCGCTGTGGTTCGACGAAGCGGGCGTGATCCACGTCAGGATCAGCCGGGGCACGACCCAGCCAGCGCCGTAAGCGGCCGATGCGGTCTGCCCCCCGCGTGGCGGATCGCTCATGTCGGCGGGATCACCGGTGGAGACCCCAGGCGGCCGGGCACGAAGCGGCGCAGTGGGCGGTTCGCAGTGCGGACGTCCTCCACGGTTACGAACATATTGGGGTCCAACTGCTGGGCATACCTGATCAATGCCGGGACCTCCCGACGGCGGGCGGCGATAAAGCAGACCTTCACGGGCGCATCCCGCCCCTGCCCCTCCAGTTCAGTCACCACAAAGCCCTGCTTGCGCAGGTCTTCGGCCAGAGATCCGTTGAGGTCGTAGGAGATGATCCGCACGAGCTGCTGGCCAAGAGCGAGCCGGCTCTCCAACCAGATGCCCACCCAGTTGCCGGTGGCATAACCGGCCGCGTAGGCCACGAGGTTGAACGGGTTGTCCAGTTTCTTCATCACCGAGGAGATCGCGACCACCCAGATAAGCACCGCAAAGAAGCCGAACATCGCCGCCAGCAGGCGCAGGCCGCGAACGGTGCAGATCATCCGCAGGGTGTCCAAAGACACGTCGCAGATGCGCAGTCCGAAAATGATGAACGGCAGGATGGTGGGATGATCGATCAACCACAAAACCGGGTTGGGCACGGTCACTCTCTCCTGGAAACAGTCCATTTGGCCCGGCGGCCCGCACAGGCAGAGCCGCAGAGACGATATGGACAGGATTATATCCCTTTTACTGACAAAATGGCCGATCAGGCAACTCTGACATACCAACCCCTCTTTTTTCGCTAATTTCCCATGTTTTGGGGGTTTAGGGCGGATCAGGCAAATACCCGGGTGGTGGCACATCTCTTGCTTGTTGACCAGTGGCAGAATGAAACATCACGGTTGACCGGGCACGACGATGAGACAACCAAACGCACGATGTGCATGCCACGGCGCTTGCGCTGTGGTGGATGGTTCTGGCGTTTCGCACTGCTCAAAAGCAGAGGCAGACACCACGTGGCGGCGCGTCTCATGGCGTGTCGCACGATCTCGCACGGTCATCTAAGAACAGGAGGCTATGCATATGTTGACGAGGCGATTGAATGTGTGGGCGCCGTATAACGATCTTCGCCGGGAAATCGATCGTCTGTTCGACGCATTCACCGGCGGAGATGGGGGCTTGGTCCGAAGCCGGGCCTTTCCGGCGGTGAACGTCTGGGAGGACGGCAACAACCTCTTCCTTGAGGCGGAGCTGCCCGGCGTGGCTCGGGAGGACCTCGAGATTTCGGCGGCCGGAAACGAGCTGACCATTCGGGGACGGCGCAATCCGTGCCAGGGCGAAAACCTCGTTTACCACCGCCAGGAGCGGGGCTACGGCGAATTCAGCCGCGTGCTGACGCTCCCGGTCGAAGTGGACACCGACAAGATCGAGGCCACCCTGCGCGACGGAGTGCTGACCTTGACGCTGCCCAAGGCCGAGGCGGCCAAGGCACGTAAAATCGAGGTCAAAACGGCGGAATAAACGAGATCAAGACGGCGGAAAAAGGCGGAAGAAACGGCACAAGGACAGGAGAGCGTGAAGATGGCAAACGAAAGCACCATCATGGAACCCACCGGCAAGCGTGAAGGCGCGATGACGCAGCCGGAGTATATCCGGGGCGGTCGCGTCTACTCGCCGGGCGTGGACATTATCGAGTTGGAGAATGAGTTGCTGTTGGTTGCCGACGTACCAGGGGCCCGGCCCGAGGACGTCGAGATCGATTACGAACAGGGCATGTTAACGCTGCATGCCCGGGTAGAACCTCGACGAAAGGGAGAGGACCTCGACTGGCTCTTGTATGAGTACGGCGTGGGCGACTACTACCGGTCGTTCCAGATCGGAGAGGCGATCGACGCGTCCAAGATCGAGGCTGAATTCAAGAACGGCGTGTTGACCGTCCATCTTCCGAAAACCGAGGCGGCCAGGCCGCGAAAAATCCAGGTCAAGGTCTCTTCCTGAGGCCGCAGGCCTGGCTGGCAGGTACTGGAACCATTGGAGCAGGGCCGGGCGGTGGCTCTGCTGAAGGCGGCACCATCGCCTGGATCATCCTGGATTGTAAGGGAGGTCACCAATGAACCTGATACCATGGCGAACGAAGACTGAAGGCCCCAGACGAGGTGAGATGTCCTTGCCGAGTCTGCGGCGAGAGATCGATGAAATGTTTGACCGGTTCCTTCGAGACCCGTTTGGCGCCACCGGCCTGGCCGAGATGTTCGGCGGCTGGACCAGCGGACTGAGGACCGACCTGTCCGAGTCGGATGATGAGGTCGTCGTACGGGTCGAACTGCCCGGCGTGGAAGCCCGGGACGTCGATATCAACGTCACCGGCGACATGCTGACCATCAGCGGCGAGAAGAAGGAAGAACACGAGGAGAAACAACGCAACTACCACTACGTGGAACGCCAATTTGGCAAGTTCCATCGTAGCATCCAGTTGCCCGGGTACGTCGATCCGGACAAAGTGGACGCATCCTTCAAGAACGGCGTGCTGACCGTCAAGATCGCCAAGAGGCCGGACGCCAAGCCGCGAAGGATCGAGGTCAAGACCGGCTGACGCTGCGTGTTCCCCGGCCGGACAGGGAGACAAGGAGACAGGGGGACAAGGAGACCTTCCGTGGGGGCTTCTCCTTGTCTCCAAGTCCCCTTGTCTCTTTTTCGCCTTTGGGGTGGGTTGTACTCGTCGTCCGGATAGATACAATGCCTGACGGAAAAACTACAACCGCGAGATAACAACGTGCCCCGAATGAAAGCTGAGGACCGCCGGAACCAACTGCTCGATGCGGCGGCCCAGTGTTTTGCGCGCTACGGCTATCGCGGAACCACCACGGCCAGGATTGCGGCCCATGCCGGCATCTCAGAGCCGATCATCTACCGCCACTTCCGCAACAAGCACGAGCTGTTCATTGCCCTGATCGAAAAAGTGGCTGATGACGTGTTCAACAACTGGCAGGAAGCCATGGAGGGCATTTCCTCGCCGCTGGAAAAATTAAAGATATTGCTCTACAAGAACCCGGCCACTTCCGATCCCTGGACGGCCAGTGTCTATCAGCTCCTGTTCCACGCCCAGACGGAGACGGATGATCCGGTCATCCAGCAGGCCATCCGCGACCACTATGACCGGTACGTGAAGGCGCTGGCCGGCGTCATGGCCGAGGCCCAGGAAGCCGGCCAGATCCGCCGGGACGTCCCGCCGGAGTGGCTGGCCTGGCAGATCCTACACGCCGCCGTAGGGTTTGCGATGGTCCGGCCGCTCAAGATCCCCAGCCACACCAACCTGCAGTTTGTCCAGGGCACCATCCGACTGCTGGTCGAACTGCTGACCCGGGACGTAAGCTCATCCACCTGAACGAGGCTCCCCATGGCGGGCCCATACGAACCCGGAGAAGACAGGGTGGATGTCGGGGGCCGGCGCAGGCCGTGAGCTGACTCCTGATCGGCCCGGCAGGCAACCCGGATATGCCCGAGAACCATTTAGATCTATAATGCATTTTATGAACGAGCCGTTCCCCGAGTTCTCCGAGCCGATCGGGCTGTTCCCCCTGCCCAACGTAGTCCTGTTGCCGGGTGGCACGCTGCCCCTGCAGATTTATGAGCCGCGCTACCGGACCATGGTCCGCGATGCCCTGAACGAACAGCCGGTCATTGCCATGGCCCTGCTGCGGGCGGGCTACGAGCCGTATTACTACACCAACCTGGCCAGGATCTACCCTATCGTCTGCGTCGGCCGGATTCGCGAGCACGTGAAGACCCCCGACGGGCGCTACTTCCTGAACCTCGCGGGGATCTGCCGAGCGCGGGTCCGGGAGGAGAACCGATCCGGCACATACCGGCGGGCCTTGTTGGAACCCATGATTCCGGCCGCCAGCGTCGTGGCGACGGATGGGGAATATGCCGCCCGCAATCTGCTCCAGAAGGTGGTCTCGGCTCCGGTCTTCGACGATCTGCCCCACATCAAGGACTGCCGGGAGATGATCGCCAGCGACGTCCCGCTGGGTGACCTGACGGACCGGCTGGCGGCGGACCTGCTGCCCCTGGACGCGGTGGAAATCCGCCAGCACATCCTCGAGGAGATGGACGTTTTCCGGCGGACGGGCACGCTGCTCAACGAGCTGCGCGTGCTGCTGGAGAAGCGAAACCTGCGGCGAAACCGCCACGATGATGACGGCCGGCCGCGGGAATCGATGAATTGAGTCGTCAGCCTTCGGCGATCCGTCGTCCTGGCATTTCCCACCCCCGGCAGAGAGCCTTCATTCCACTTTGCATGTAAATGGCCATCGGGTATCCTTGGGCCGGTAGTTGGAGGCGGGGAACCATCCCTTCGTGTGCGCCGCCTCTCAGGACACGGCCTCTCATCGACAGGAGCCCCTGGTGCGTTATCTGAACCTGTTGGACTACAGCGTCATCTCGCTTTACTTCCTGATTCTGCTGGGCATGGGCATCTACTTCCAGCGGCTGGCATCGAGAAGCATGGAAGATTACTTCCTGGGGGGCAAGTCGCTTCCCTGGTGGGCGCTGGGCATTTCCGGGATGGGCAATTTTCTGGACATGACCGGGACGATGGTGATCGTCTCGTTCCTGTACATGCTGGGGCCGCGCGGGCTGTTCATCGAGTTTCGCGGGGGCGCGGTGCTGGTCCTGGCCTTCGGCATGTTGTGGGTGGGCAAGTGGCATCGGCGGTCCAACTGCATGACCATGGCCGAATGGAACATCTACCGCTTCGGCACCGGAAGCTGGGCCCAGGGGTCACGGGTAATCGTGGCCGTCGCCAACATCGTTTTCAACCTCGGCATGCTGGCCTACCTGATCAAGGGGGCGGGTCTCTTCCTGTCCATGTTCATGCCCTTTCCGCCGCTGTGGTGCGCGGCCATCATGGTCGGGCTGACCATCATCTACAGCATGATGTCAGGCTTCTACGGCGTGGTATACACGGACGTATTCCAGTGCTTCATCATCGTGGCGGCGGTGATCATCGTGACCACGATGGCCGTCGTCCAGGTCGGGGCCTCGCCCGAGGACCTCGCCGTGCTGGCCAACCGGGTCACGGGCGCAGAGAACTGGACCAGCAGTGCGCCGCACTGGCATACGCCCATGCCCAGGGGCTACGAGGTGTACCAGTCGCTGACCATGTTCATGATGTTCTACCTGCTCAAGACGATTCTGGACGGCATGGGCTGGGGCTACGACCCCAAGTACTTCGCCGCCCGCAACGAGCGCGATTGCGGTCTGCTCAGCCTGTTCTGGGCCAGCCTCATGGTGTTCCGCTGGCCGATGATGATCGGTTTTGCGGTCATGGGGTTGTTCCTGGTGGACAAATTCTATTCGGACCGCGAGATCCTGGCCCAGACCACCGCACTCATCAAGCAGTCGCCGGAAGTCGAGCAGCGGTTTGGCAAGAACATCCCCAAGGACACATGGGAGGACGTCCTGGCTGATATCACCATTCGACAGAAACACTATCCGCGGCTCATCGAGCAGCTCCGATCGCCGCAACTGCTGACCGAGGACTGGCAGACGCGTATCCAACTGGTCAGCTATGAGGGTACGGTCAATCCCGAGCGTGTTCTGCCGGCGGTCATCCTGTTCAGCATTCCGGAGGGGCTGCGCGGATTGTTCGTGGTGGCCCTGCTGGCGGCGGCCATGTCTACATTCACCCCGCAGGTGAACATGTCCACCGCGCTGTTCACCCGCGACATTTACCAGGCGTATCTGCGCCCACGGGCGGGCACGCGGGAATTGATCTGGGCCAGCTATGCGTTTGGCGCGGTGCTCTCGCTGATCAGTTTCGCCATGGCCGCCAAGACGACCAACATCAACATGATCTGGGGCTGGATCATCATGGGGCTGGGGACCGGGCTGGTGATTCCCCGCCTCCTGCGGCTGTACTGGTGGCGGTATAACGCGGCCGGCACGGTGGTGGGCACGCTGGTGGGGCTGGCAGGGGCGGCCGTGCTGTGGTTCGGGATGATTCTGTTCCCCGACATTCAACTGCTCAAGAACGAGATCTTCCAGTTCTTGGCCATGATCTCGATCACCCTGGTGGCGAACATCGCCGGCACCTACCTGGATGCACCCACCGATCTGAAGACGCTGACGCACTTCTACCGGACGACCCGGCCGTTCGGGCTATGGGGCCCGTTGCGGCATACGCTCTCACCCGAACAGCGGCGCAAGACGGACCGCGAGAACTTCTACGACGTGATCTCCACGCCCTTCGCCCTGGGCTGGCAGGTTTGCCTGTTCTTGCTGCCCATGCAGGCGGTGATTCGCAACTGGTCGGCGTTCCGGGTGACGTTGGTGATCTTCCTGGTGTGCATGGGCGGGCTGTACTGGTTCTGGTACCGGAACCTGCCGCCGGCCTCGCAAATACCGCCGGAGGGCGGGGTCCCGGCCGAGGAAGAGGCTTTCGTCAGCGGGGCTTTCCCGGTGGCGGTGGCAGCTTCGGAGCCGTCTTCGGGTAAACGAAGCTGAGGCCGGCGAGGATTCGCCTTCCGCCGGCAGCCCATTGAGCCCGAAGCGCAAGCGAGGGAGTGCCAAAGTGCGAGCGAGGGACTGCTGAAGCGCAAGCGATTGAGCCCGAAGCGCGAGCAAGGGAATGCCGAAGCGGAAGCGATTGAGCCCGAAGCGCAAGCGAGGGAATACTGAGTGGGCAGCGCCAGCCCTTGCTTGCGCTTCGGGCTCATGCGCTTCGGGCTCAGAATTGGTTCTTCTTCGCTCCGCCGAGGTTGTCGCGGCCCCACGGGCAGGGTGAGTCGAGTGCGACAGTTGAGCAGACTCGTGGCGGGAAGTAACATGGAATGAGTCATCAGACCAGGGAAGGGCCTTAACCCAAGGAAGGGATATGTCCATGACGCCGATCTCCTCGCAAGTGCGACGCGGGGGTTGCCCGCGAGTTTTCAATCCTCGGTTTTCGGTTTTCAACTCTCTGAGCGGCAGCCTTGTTCGGCCCGTGCTGGCGGCAAGCCTCGCGCTGGTTGTTGCAGCCGGGTGCTCGAAGAAGAAGGATCCGCCGCGGGTGGTGGAGGCGCCGCCGGCGTTCACACTCGTGCGCTGGTGCGCGGTGGTGGACGAGGAGACCGGGTGCAAACTGGCGGCGCTGCCGAACCAGCAGATCACCACGGAAGGATTCACCGGGCGGAGCTGCCCGAACGAGGAGTTGATGCGCCTTCTGTCGGCGGCGGCCGGTGAGAATCGCGTGTTGCACGTGGGCGGCATCCGCCAGAGCGAGGTCCGCGGGCACTCCGGGCTGCGTCTGGCCGGCGACACCTGGAAGAGCGAGGGCACGATCGTGGTCAACATCTCGCGCGAGGGGCAACCCAAGCGGGAACGGCAGGTGCGCGTGCAGTGCCGGGGTGAGGGCGACCTTCAGGCCCACGGTCTGACCGAGGGGGCGATGCTGACCGTGACCTGCCGGGCGACCGCCGAGATCGACGACAGCCAGGTGGACCGCGCGGCCGGCGGGAAAACACTGACCGGGAGCATCCGGTTCGACGGGGAATTGTCGCAGGAATCGAGCCTGGTATGCCTGGGGCGGATCGGCGCGGTCGGCGGCCGGAATTACGATTACGTGACGGTCTGGCAGGTCAGCCGGTCGGGCGAGCGTCTGCTGGATCAGGTGAGGGCCCTGCGGGACCAGTCGGGACGCAATGCGCCGGGGCGTTGAACCGGGGCGCTCGCCACGGAAGCACTGAAAAGGCCCACTGCGGCGGACAGCTCTCCTGGGGGGCGGGCATCCTGCCCGCCTTAGTCGGCACAAAACGGGGATATCCCCAAGGGCAACAGCCAAGAGAAGAGATAATCACTCGCCCACGGTGTCCGACGGTCCGTTCCCTCCCCGCCGTGTGAGCGCCGTGCGCCCCTGCCCGGGGGCTTGCGTTATTGACTTGCCACAGATCCGCAGCAGGTGCTCAAGGAGATGAAGTCATTCGAGCTCCGGCTCATGGAGACGGTAAAAACGCCACCCTGGCAGCACATGATTATTCTTGAGAAGGAATAGACTGAGAGCCAGCCGGCAAATGAGCCCGGTGGCTATAGGAATGGCCAGTAACAAGACGGCGTTGTGCCCCACATGGGCTTCTCCCCTCCTCCGCGTGTTAAGGGCTCAGCCAATCCACGACATGCAAACCGGGGATATCGGCGAAATCCTGCGTATTGTGGGTGACGAGCGTCAGGTCGTGGACAAGTGCCGTCGCGGCGATCATGAAGGTCCATGCCGGGCGCGGGTCTCCCAGCATCAAGCAGTTCGGCCTGCACGTGGCCATACCTGTCCGCGACTTCCGCCGTGACATCCAGCACGTTTACATCATTCAGCATCTCCCGCAAACCTTGCAGTCGTTTAGGGGGTGCACTGGCTCGCAACGCCCATGCATAGAGTTCGCCAAGTGTTATCGTTGAGATATGCAATCTGCCCGTGTATTGGAGAAAGCGGCTGCTGATCTTGCCACCATGCTTAAGGTGAGCGGAGCAAATGTCTGTGTCCAGTAGGAAGCTCATGGCTCAAGCTCCTGCCGTGAGCGCTTCCGCTGTTGGCGATTCCATTCAAGGTATGCGTCCAATCCTTCTATGTCGTCGGCCCATGCGCCCGCGGACCGCCGCAGGCCTTCACCCGGCGGGAGCTTCTGGTCCGGCTGAGCGGGCGACTGCACCGTGACGGTCACTTCCTGACCGTCCGGTATACCGGGGTTCTGGTCCAGCTCGATGATATGGCCGTGGACTTTGCCCTTGAGCGTTATGTTTCTTGTCGCCACTGGGGCACCTCCATACCCCATATTGTACCACAAAAGGCCCCTCTCGCCCCGCTCCCGCCGGGGCGGCAACTGGGGGAGAGATACCGCTTTCCACAGGTTGCGTTTGGCTCCACCTGAAGCGACTGCCTCTGCACTCCGTTGAAGCAGAGTGTCGGCCAGATTATGGGTGACTACGGTTGTAAACCTAGTGGACAGCCCCCTACCCGAGCTCTCTCCCCTACTCTCCATCTCTCCATCGCTCCATCTCCCCCTCACCCCGCCGGGGGTTCGTTCCGATTGGGACGGAGGCGGCCGGTGAGCTCGCGGACACTCTTGAGGTTGTGGCGGCGGAGGTAGTCCTCCAGGCCGGCAAGGACGCGCAGCGGCGTGGTGGGATCGATGAACAGGGCCGTGCCGATGCCGACGGCGGTGGCGCCGGCCAGAAGGAACTCCACCGCGTCGCGCCAGTTCTGGATGCCGCCCATGCCGATGATGGGGATACCGGCGGGTTTGGCCACCGCCTGATAAACCTTGTAGACGAGATTGAGGGCCAGGGGCTTGATGGCCGGTCCGCTCAGGCCGCCGGTGAGGTTGGCCAGCACGGGCTCCTGACGCTCGACGTTGATGGCCATGCCGACGAAGGTGTTGATCATCGAGAGGCAGTCGGCGCCGGAATCGACGGCCGACCGGGCCGTGGCCGTAATGTCGGTGACATTGGGCGAGAGCTTCACGATCAGCACGGCGCGTTTGACCACGGCGCGGACCTGCTTGACCAGCTCGGCGAGAGCCTTGGGGTCGGTGCCGAAGATGAGGCCGTCGCAGACGTTGGGGCAGCTCACGTTGAGTTCAAGGCCGGCGACGGCATCCAGCGGGTCGAGGCGGGCACAGACGGCCAGGTAATCGTCGATGCTGTGGCCGGCGACGTTCACGATGGCCGGCACCCCCAGGCGGGACAGGACGGGGAGCTTTTCGGCCACGAAGCGGTCGAGGCCGACGTTGGCCAGGCCGATGGCATTGAGCATCCCGCCGGCGGTTTCGACGATCCGCTGGGGAGCGTTGCCTTTGCGTTCCTTGACGGTGACGCTCTTGGTGGTGAAAGCCCCCAGTCGGCGGAGGTCCATGAAGGGGGCGTACTCGTCGCCGTAGCCGCACGTGCCGGAGACGGTCAGAACCGGGTTCTTGAGGGTCAGCCGGCCAAGGCGGACGGAAAGGTCGATCTGCGCTGCAACCTGCGATTCGTTCATGGCTTGGAGCATGGGCTCTCCCGGCAGTGATGTCAAGATTATAGAGGCGATGGGTTGGGGCGGGGGATAGCGGGGAAGGGTGAGAAGGTGGGAAAGTGAGAAAGTGGCAAGGGGGCAAAGTGAGAAATGGGGAAAAGGGAGGAAATGGGGAGAATGCGGATCGCAGAGGGGGCAGGTGGAGCTGAGGGGAAGGAGAGATGTGAGGACAGGTGGAGCTGGGAGGCAGGTGGAGGGGGAGCGGAAAGACAGGTGGGCCGTCGCCGGGTGGACCGTCACTGGCAAATCTTCTGCTTGTACGGCCGGGGAAGCAGACAAGCGGCCCCTGCAAAGGCGGCCGATACGACAGTACCCCGGAATGGTGGGTATGAGACGACGGCACCTTGGATTGGCGGGCCGGGAGACGACTGCACCCTGGATTGGCGGGCAGGGAGACGGCGGTCCCTTGGAACGCAGGCACTGAAACGACAGCCCCCCGAAATGGCGGGCATTGAGACTGTGCGCCCATCTCGAAGCGGCCCTTGTTCGCCTGAATGGCGCCCCTTAATTGGAATTGAACAACATTCTTACTGGAATTGAACCGCCCCCTAATGAACTCGGCAGTGGCCGGGTAGCGGGCTATAATACGGCCGGTTCTGACGGCCGATCTGGTCGGGTTTGTATTGAGGTAGTCAAATCGTGCGACGCTACATGTTGAAATCGAAGATCCACCGGGCGGTGCTGACGGCGACTGAGCTGCACTACGAGGGGAGCATTGCGATTGATCAGAACCTGTTGGAACTGGCCGACATCCTGCCTGGAGAGCAGGTTCACGTGCTGAACATCAACACGGGAGACCGCCTGATCACGTACGCGATCACGGCACCGGCCGGCTCGGGGACGATCTCACTGAACGGGGCGGCCGCGCGGATGGGGGCGCCGGGGGATCCCGTTATCATTATCGCCTATTGCGATCTGGAGGACGGCGAGGCCCGGCGGTACCACCCCAAGGTCATCCATGTGGACGAGAAAAACCGCCCGCGGGAGCACGCCTGACCCTCCTGATTCAACCGCCGAGACGCCAGGGACGCCAAGCTCTCCCTCTTGGCGTCCTTGGCGTTTCGGCGGTTTAAGGTATTATTTGCCGGTCTAGACCGGAGAGAACTCGGCTGTGGAACTCGATCTTCAACGCTTTTACAACCTCAACCGCCGCGTGCTGATGTGGATCGCCTTTTTCGCGATCCTGTACCTGCTCCGCGATTTCTTCGCGTTGATGTTCATGACCTTCATCTTCGCGTTCGTGATGCGGAAGGTGGCCCGGTTCGTGACCTACGCCACCCGGGCGCCGTACTGGGCGGCGGTGGTGGTGCCGTACGGGATCCTGCTCTCGCTGCTGGTCCTGCTGATGGTCACGGCCATTCCCAAACTGGTCGATGAGGGGCGGGAATTCTCGGTGCAGTTGCCGGACAAGCTGGAGGGCCTGGCGGAAGAGATCCGCCAGGCGGCCGCGGAGCGCGGGCTGGAACCGGTATTGGCCAAGTACCTGCAGACCGACGACCCGGTGACGATCGGCGGCCTGTCCCCTGCCACGGCCGAAGCCATCCCGACGACCGGGCTGGCGACCCAACCCACCGTCAAGCCCATTACGAATGAGGCGATCATCGACAAGATCGAGGAGCTGCTGTTCAGCTTTCTTCCCGAGAAGCCGGGCCGGGGTCGCAACGAAAACCTGGGCCGCCTGCTGAGAGACTTTGCCGTGGGGGTGGCCGAGGGGACCTTCTCCTTCCTGCTGGCGATCGTGCTCTCCTTCCTGATCGTGCTGGATTTCGACAAGGTGCGGCGTGAGCTGCGGGTCTGGCAACAGAGCCCCGTGGGACGGTTCTTTCACGAGGCCTCGCGGAGCGTGGTCAATTTCTCAGAGGTGGTTGGAACCGCTTTTCAGTGCCAATTAATGGTCGCGGCGCTGAACACGGTGATCACGGCCGTCGGCCTGGTGCTTCTGGGGATCAAGCCGCTGCTGCTGCTGACCACCATTGTGTTCATTTTCGGCCTGATCCCGGTGCTGGGGGTGTGGATTTCGTCCGTGCCGATCGTGCTGATCGCGTTCAACGATTACGGCTGGCAGCGCGCGGTACTGGCGGTGGTGCTGATCACGGTCGTCCATCTGCTGGAAGCGTACGTTTTCAATCCGCGGATCTACGCGGCCCGATTTCATCTCAACCCGGTGATCGTGCTGATCATTCTGCTGGTGGGGCACAAATTGTTCGGCGTCTGGGGCATGTTGCTGGGAATTCCAGTCACGTATTACGTTTTGAATATCGCCCAGGTGCCGCCTCTGCCGCGAAAAGCGAGAGTCAGAAAAGGCTCGCCGGCGCCGCCTGAAGCCAAGTTCTGAGGGCAATCGCCCCCCCACTTCGGCGTCCATCCAGGCCGGGGAATACGGAATCCCCCATTGAGCGCGGCAGCGCACGGGGATTCTGCGACTTCGGAGCCGCGGCACACACGCGGGCTGCACGGCTCAAAAGCCGTGACACCCAGGCCCATGGAATGCGGATGGGTGGAATCCGGGGCGCTCATGCCTTACCATGCGAGCCTGCGCCGATTGGAAAGTTGAACATCTTTGCGAGGGCGGATTGATGGCAGAACCGAATGCCCCTTTGACGTTAGAACCCGAGCAGCCACGGCACTGGTACGACGGCATGACCCGCTATCACTGGTGGGTACTGATCGTCGGGTCCCTGGCCTGGCTGTTTGACACCATGGACCAGCGCATATTTGTGCTCTGCCGCCAGCCGGCCCTTTCTGAGCTGCAGGACCTGGCCGCCACGCACCCGGACGTCATCCGCTACGGGAAATATGTCACCGCGGTGATGATCATGGGCTGGGCGGTTGGAGGGCTGTTCTTCGGGATCATGGGCGATCGCTGGGGGCGGGTCAAGACGCTCTCAATCTCGATCCTGGTCTACTCGTGCTTCACCGGGCTCTCGGGCCTGGCGGTTCACTGGTACGACTTCTGCATCTACCGCTTCATCATGGGCTGCGGGATCGGCGGCGCGTTCGCCACGGCGGCCACGCTCATCGCCGAGACGCTGCCGACCCACTCACGAGCATTTGCCCTGGGCATGTTCCAGGCGCTCTCGGCCATCGGGAACATTACCGGTTCGGCCGTCGCGCGTTTCCTGGTGGTTCCGGACACGACCCTGCATATTCTCGGCTATGACATCTCGGGGTGGCGTCTGCTGTTCTTCTGGGGCGTGGTGCCGGCCTTCCTGGTCGTGTTCATCATTCGGACGATCCGCGAGCCGGAGGCCTGGCTGAAGGCCCGAGCCGCAGCCAAGGAAACCGGCCAGAGCCACGAGATGGGCAACATCGGAAGCATGCTCAGGCACCCGACCTGGCGGCGCAATCTGCTGGTGGGCGTGACCTTCGCGGTGGCCGGCGTGGTCGGCCTCTGGGGCGTGGGTTTCTGGACGCCTGAGCTGATCAATGAGGCCCTGAAGGGCGAACCGGCGAAGCGAGTCGGACAGGTCAAAGCCATGGCCACGCTGCTTCAGGACGTGGGCGCGTTCTTCGGCATGTTCGCGTTCACCGTGCTGGCCACCCGCCTGGGCCGGAAGATCAGCTTCGCCTTCTCGCTGCTGATCGGGTACGTAGTGGTAGTACTGGTCTTCTGGCGGCTGTCGTCGGCCACCGAGGCCTACTTCATGACGCCCATGGTGGGGTTCGCCACCCTGGCCATCTTCGGCGGGTACGCCATTTACTTCCCGGAGATCTTCCCAGCCCGGCTGCGGTCCACGGGCACCGGCCTGTGCTATAACTCGGCCCGCGTTTTCACGGTCATCATCATCCTGGCCAGCACGCAGATCGACGCCCTCTTCCGCAACATGAAGTTCGCCAGCCCGTTCCGGGCCGGGGCGATCGTCATGGCGTCGGTTTACCTGCTCGGCCTGATCGCCCTGATCTGGGCTCCGGAAACCAAGGACAAGCCGTTGCCGGAGGACGAGCCGGCCCAGGACCAGAAAGCACTTGCGGCCGCCGGAACAGCGGATAAATCCGTTTAAGAACACCGGCAGTCGAAATTTCGCTCCGCTTCGCTTAATCTCTTATAGCCTGTATCAGGACCGCCCGGCCCCAGGGGGTGCGGGCGGTCTCCATATAAAGTGAGACTAGATGCCCAAACGCGACGATCTGAAGTGCGTTCTGATCATCGGTTCCGGTCCCATCGTCATCGGCCAGGCGTGCGAATTCGACTACTCGGGCACGCAGGCCTGCAAGGCCCTGCGCGAGGAGGGGATCCGGGTGGTGCTGCTCAACAGCAATCCGGCCACGATCATGACCGATCCGGAGATGGCTGAGCGGACCTACATCGAGCCTATCAGCCCCCAGACCATTGACAAAATCCTCACCCTGGAACGGCAGCGCGGCACGCCGGTGGACGCCATCCTGCCCACCATCGGCGGGCAGACGGGGCTGAACACGGCCGTCCAGACCGCCGACCTGGGCATCCTGGACAAGCACGGCTGCAAGCTCATCGGGGCCAGCCGGGACGCCATTCACAAGGCCGAGGATCGAACCGAATTCAAGAACGCGATGCTCCGGATCGGCCTGGACGTGCCGCGGTCGGGGGTGGCCCACTCCTGGGAAGAAGCCCGGCGGATCATTGAGGAAGTCGGGCTGCCGGCGGCCATTCGCCCAGCCTATACCCTGGGCGGCACCGGCGGTGGATTTGCGTTCACCATGCGGGAGTTCGAGACCATCGCCAAGAGGGGGCTCGAATATTCGCCGGTCAGCGAGATCCTCATCGAGGAGAGCTGCCTGGGCTGGAAAGAGTACGAGTTGGAGGTGATGCGCGACCGGGCGGACAACGTGGTCATCATCTGCTCCATCGAAAACTTCGACCCGATGGGCGTGCATACGGGGGATTCCATCACCGTGGCCCCGGCCCAGACGCTGACCGACAAGGAATACCAGTTGATGCGCGACGCAGCCATCAAGGTCATCCGCGAGATCGGCGTGGACACCGGGGGATCGAACATCCAGTTCGCCATCCACCCCAAGACCGGGCGGATGATCGTGATCGAAATGAACCCGCGCGTATCGCGCAGCTCGGCCCTGGCCAGCAAGGCCACCGGCTACCCGATTGCCAAGATCGCCGCCAAACTGGCCATCGGGTACACGCTGGACGAGATTCCCAATGACATCACCAAAAAGACCCCGGCCAGCTTCGAGCCGACCATCGACTACGTGGTAACCAAAATCCCGCGGTGGACATTCGAGAAGTTCCCCGAGGCCGATGAGACGCTGACCACGCAGATGAAGAGCGTCGGCGAGGCCATGTCCATCGGGCGGACGTTCAAGGAGTCGCTCCAGAAGGGCATCCGCTCCATGGAGATCAAGCGCTTCGGCCTGGGGCTGGACAGGAACGACAAGTGGCTCAAGGCCCTGCGCGAGTCCGGAGGGGCGGGCGTTTCTCAGAGTTCAGGGTTCAGGGTTCACGGTTCAGGATCCGGGGGGGCGGGTGTCTCACCGATGTATCCCCAGGATACAGGGTTCGGCATGGCCGCGCCCGGACGCATTCTCGGCCGGCGTCATGGCGAGCCCCCGGCGGATACCAGGGAATCGCACGCCAAAAAGTGGCCCATCCCCGAGGCGATCCTGCGCGACAAGCTCTCCCGCCCCGCCCAGGGACGGCTCTATTACATCCGGTACGCCTTCAAAATGGGCTGGACCGTGGATCAGATTCACGAGCTCAGCCAGATCGATCCGTGGTTCCTGGAGAACATCCGGGAGCTGGTGGAATTCGAGGACAGACTGATCGCGCTTGCGGAAGAGAACGGCGGCGAGGTGAAGGAGTGTTTCAGACTGGCGGCGGAGGAACGCGGGCGGCTGGATCGGCTCGGAGCCGAACGTAAGCAGCAACTGGCCGGCAGTCTGGAGCCATTGGCAAAAGAAAAAGGCTGCCACGCCGTATACATCAAGCTGAAGCTGTTGTTGGAGCAGTCCAAGAGGCTGGGTTATTCGAACGTGCAGCTTTCGCACGTTTTCGGCGTCCCGGCCGATCAGGTGAGGGGCTTTCTGCTGAATGAGGGCATCGTGCCGGTCTACAAGCTGGTGGACACCTGCGCCGCCGAATTCGAGGCGGTCACGCCCTACTACTATTCCACCTACGAGAACCCGCCCGCGCGCGTATCCGATGTGGACGTCTCCACCTCCAACCCCGGCGGCTCGACCGAAGCCTCCCGGCTGCCGTGCGTCGAGCAGCAGCCCGACGACGAAATCCGCGTCAGCGACAAGCCCAAGGTCATCATCCTCGGCGGCGGGCCCAACCGTATCGGCCAGGGCATCGAATTCGATTACTGCTGCGTACATGCCGTCATGGCCGCCCGGAAGATGGGCTTTGAGGCCGTGATGATCAACTCCAACCCGGAGACCGTCTCCACTGACTACGACACCAGCGATCTGCTCTTCTTCGAGCCGCTGACCCACGAGGACGTGCTCAACATCTGCGAGCGGCTCAACGGCGGCAAGCCGCTGGGCGGGCTTGAACATCGCGGGCTGCTTCACGGCGTCATCGTCCAGTTCGGCGGGCAGACGCCGCTGAACCTCGCAAGGGGGCTCAAGGCGGCCGGCGTGCCTATCATCGGCACCTCGCCGGAGAGCATCCACCTGGCCGAGGACCGCGAAGAGTTCGCCAAGGTTCTGCATGAACTGGGCCTGCGCCAGCCGGAGAACGGGATCGCGTTCAGCCTGGATGAGGCGGTCCAGGTCGCCCGCCAGATCGGCTATCCGGTGCTGGTCCGGCCGTCGTACGTGCTGGGTGGGCGGGCCATGGAGAAGTGCCATCTGGAGGAGGACCTGGTTCGCTACATGGAGAAGGCCCTCCAGGCCACCGACCGCACGGCGGCCAGCAGCGATGCCAACCCCATCCTGATCGACCACTTTCTCTCCGAGGCCATCGAGGTGGACGTGGACTGCATCTGTGACGGGACCAAAGCGGCGGTCTGCGGCGTGATGGAGCATATCGAAGAGGCCGGCATCCACTCGGGCGACAGCGCCTGCGCCCTGCCCCCCTACTCGCTGTCGCGGGCCGTGGTGGATGACATCGTGCACCAGACGGAACTGCTGGCCAAACGGCTCGGCGTTTGCGGGCTTATGAACATCCAATACGCAGTCAAGAATGACGTGGTCTACGTGCTGGAGGTGAACCCGCGGGCCTCGCGCACCATCCCCTTCGTCAGCAAAGCCACCGGCGTGCCCTGGGCCAAGCTGGCCACGGAGATCATGCTGGGGCGGTCGCTGGATGAAACCTTCGCCGCCTACGGCCTGACCGAAGTGCCCTGGCCGCAGCACATCTCGGTGAAAGAAGCGGTCTTCCCATTCAACAAGTTCCCCGGCGTGGACGCCGTCCTGGGTCCGGAGATGCGCAGCACGGGCGAGGTGATGGGGATCGACTCGAACTTCGCCATCGCGTTCGCCAAGTCCCAGATGGCCGCCGGCAGCAGCCTGCCCACCAAGGGGACGGTCCTGATCAGCGTGAACGACCACGACAAACCGCTGATCATCCCGGTCGCCCGCGAGTTCGTGAGGATGGGCTTTAAGATCATCTCCACCCGCCGAACCCGCGAAGCCCTGCTGGCCGCCGGCATACCGGCCGAGCCGGTCTCCAAGATTCAGGACCCGAACGGCCCCTACCTCATCGACATGATCAATAAGGGTCAGGTAGACCTGCTGATCAACACGCCGGTGTTTTTCGGCAGCTCGGCCACGGAGAGCCGCATCCGCTCGGCGGCGATCATGCACCACATCCCACTGGTGACCACCATCACCGGCGCCCGGGCCGCCGCTCGGGCTATTCGGGCCCTCCGCTGGGGCGACTGGTCTGTCCGGGCCATCCAGGATTATCTCTCGTAAGCAAGCGATCAGCTTTCAGCGGTCAGCTTTCAGCAGTCAGCCGGAGGGCAGCCTGAGGCTGAACGCTGCGCGCAAAAAAATCGCCGGGATAAGACCTTGGGTGGCCTTACCCCGGCGTTGACGCGGGAAGAGGGAATCGTTAGGAGGTCACTGTCCCGAGGTCGTTGTCAATCGTGTCGTCCGCTTAACGTCCTCGTAACTATGATACGGCGACTTTCCGTCATAGTTCTGAAAGGAGCCGTTTTTTCTCGCTTTTTTGGGGTCGAAACGGCCACTTTGGTAGTATTTACCCCTATGCACCAGCACCTGGAAGAGGGCCATGGGGAAGAGACCCGACGGGATTGTCAGCGTATTGTTGACAACCAACTGCGTAAGTTTAATTTAGCGAGCGGTCCCCTGCCGCTCGGCGAATTGGGGATCAGAAAAAAATGGCAACAGCGAACCGGGCCATGAACCGACACCGGCTCATGGGCCAGGCAACATCTGATCCGCGGGCCGGTAGAGCCGGGTTCGGGGCCTCTTCTGCTGAGGTGTGGAAACGGCCCGGCGCAGTCAGGCTCGGCGGCAAGCGGGCGGGGACGGCGGACACGGCGGCCAACGCCCGTCACAGGGCCCGGCACCGGGGCACAAGGCCGCCAAGAGCGTTGGGTTCGGTATTTCGGGGCATTCGACATTCACCGTGAGGGCATAGCATGAACGATGCGCCTGTGGACTCCGTGGCCTTGCATCGATACTTCCAGCGCGATCGTTTTGCCAGGCTGGTTGGGCTTGAGGTACTGGAAATCGCGCCGGGCTATGCCCGCGTGCGCATGCCCTTGCGCGAGGATCTGCACAACGGGTTGGGTATCGCCCACGGCGGGGCCATTTTCACGCTGGCGGACATGGCTTTCGCGGTGGCCTCGAACTCGCACGGAACGGTTGCGGTGGGCGTGAACACCAGCATGTCATTTCTGGCCGCGGCCAGTACCGGAACGCTGACCGCCGAAGCGGTGGAGGTCTCTCGGGGACGGAAGCTGGCCACCTATACGGTTCGGATCACGGACGAGGCGGGCGCCGTCATCGCGATCATGCAGGGCACCGTCTATCGGAAGGATCAACCGCTGGAGTTGGATACCCCCGGCTCCTGACGCGACCATGCGGCTCGGGGCAATGTCCTGCTTCTGCGTCGGGTGCCCCACCTCTTCAGAGGTGGGGGCTCGAAGATTCAAGCGATCACCAACGGGGCAACCAACAACCAGGCAGGAACCCACCCAAGTTTCCAACGGAAACCGTATCAGGGGCTCGTCGAGAGCGGCGTCGGGGCCAGCAAGCCGGCCACAATCTTCTCCGCGGCCGTCTCCGCCGAATGCACGCAATCGGGAATCCCCACGCCGCCGAAGGCGTTGCCCGTCACCGCCAGGCCGGGCAGCTTCACGAGGCAGGCCTCGATCCGCTTCACCCGATCCAGGTGACCGACTGGATACTGGGGCATGGATTTCGGCCAGCGATACAGCTCCGTAAACGCCGGCTCTCCCCGCACACCGACGATTTCCGCCAGGTCGCGCAGCACCGCCGTACGGAGCGTCTCGTCGTCCATCTCGAACACGTGGGCCTGCATAGCCCCGCCCAGGAACGCCCGCATCAATACCCAGCCGTCCGGCGCCCGGCCGGCAAACTTCACGCTGCTGAAGGTCGCCGCGATGAGCGTCCGGCTCTCCACCACCGGCACCACGAACCCGAACCCGTCCAGCGGATGGGAGACCTGCTCGCGGCGAAAGGCCAGGCTCATGGTGGCCGAAGAGGCGTAGCGAATGGCCGCCAGTTCATCGGCAAGACCGCCATCCACATCGCGCAGCATGTCGGCCGAGGCGTACGCGGGGCAGGCCAGAATCACCCCGTCGGCGCTTTCGTGCGAGCCGTCCGCCAGTTGCACGCGCCAGCCGGCGTTCTCCCGCGAGACGCGCGATACGGGGGCACTGGTCCGCACCGATCCGGCCGGCAGGCGGGCCGCCAGGGCATCGGTCAACGTAGCGATGCCGCGGGCAAAGGACACAAACATGCTGTACCGTGCTCCGCTGTCGGCCGGACCCTTCCGGGGGACGGACGGCGTGCCGGCCTGCGAATGAGCGGGCGTCTGGCCCCCCTGCTTTCCCCCCGTTAAGGGGGAGGGGCGATGAGCGGCTTGAGCCGCCTTGCGCTCCCGGCGCATGGCCTTGATCAGGCTGCCATACCGCGTCTCCATATCCAGGAAACGCGGCATGGTGGCCCGCAGGCTGAGATCGGTCGGATCCGCCGTGTAGATGCCGCTCACCAGGGGCTGGGCCACGCGTTCCAGCGCCTCGCGCCCGAACCGGCGAGTGACGAAGGAGCTGAGGCTCTCGTCTCCATCGGTGCCATGGTCTTTCCGGGGGATGAACAGTTCCAGCCCCATGCGCAGCTTGGCCGGCCAGGAAAACAACCGGCTGACCACAAAGGGCCAGATGCGGGTCGGGGCCAACAGCAGGAAGCCCTCGGGCACCGGATGCATCCGCCCTTTGCGCACCACGAACGTTCGCCGACATGCCGGATTGGTGGGAATCAGTTCGCCTTCGAGCCCGAGCCGTTTGACCAGGGCCAGCCCCCAGGGCTTTTGCGTAATGAATGAATCGGGCCCGCCCTCGATCAGAAACCCGTCGCGCCGGTGGGTGACGATGTTGCCGCCCAACCGCTCGCGGCCTTCCAACAGGGTTACATCAATGGGCAGCCCGTCGCGTTGAGCCAGTTCCACCACGCGATGCGCCGCGGCCAAACCGGCAATGCCGGCGCCGACTACAACAACACGTTTTCGCGAAGTTGAAGATTCGATGGTGTGCCCCACCTGCTAATCCTTCAATGTCTAATGCCTAAATCCTAATGTCTAATGAAGCCCTAAGCCCTAATGTCTAAACACTGACGGGGATCATGCCCTGGTCATTAGTCATTCCGTCATTCGGTCATTCATTAGACATTGGCCATTAGACATTAGTCATTTCCGCGCCGAGTACTCATGCACCACATCCACCAGCGCCAGCACGTGATCCACCGGGGTGTTCGGTAGTACGCCGTGGCCGAGGTTGAAGATGTGCCCCGGCCGGCCTTCGGCTTCATCCAGGATGCGCTTGGCCCGCCGCTCGATCTCGGCAGGCGTCGCGAACAACACCACCGGATCGAGATTACCCTGCACGGCCACATCGTATCCGAGGTAATTCCAGGCCCGGCCCAGGCTCACCCGCCAGTCCAACCCGATGACGTCCACGCCCGTGTCGCGCATCGCGGCCAGCAGCGTGCTCGTGTCGGTGCCGAAATAGATGATCGGAGAGCCCGGCTTGATCGCGTGGATCAGCCGGTCGGTATGCGGCAGAACAAATTCGCGGTAATCCTCTTCGCTCAGGCAGCCCACCCAACTGTCGAAAAGCTGCACCGCCTGGGCCCCGGCATCGATTTGCCCGTTGAGATAACCGCTCAACGCCGGCACCAGCCGCTCCATGAGCGCATGCCAGGCGCCCGGGTCGCGATACATGAGGGCCTTGGTGTTCTGGAAGTGCCGACTGGCCCCGCCTTCAATCAGGTAGCTGGCCACCGTGAACGGCGCGCCGCAAAAACCGATCAAGGGCACGTCCGGCCGTAGCGCCCGCCGGGTCATCCGCACCGCATCGAAGACATACGACAACGCGACCGGATCCACCTCTTTCAGGCCATCCACGTCCTTCCCCGTGCGCACCGGGCGGAGGATTTGCGGCCCCTCGCCCTCGTTGAAAGCGAGGCCCACCCCCAGCGGCTCGACCACCAGCAGGATGTCCGCGAAGATGATGGCCGCATCCACGCCGAGCCGATCAACGGCCATCAACGTCACCTCGGCGGCCAGTTCCGGGCGTTTGCACATCTCAAGGAATGGGACCTTGGCCCGCAAATCACGATATTCACGCAGATACCGCCCGGCCTGGCGCATGATCCAGATCGGCGTGTAGGGCGTCTTTTCGCGACGGCAGGCCCGCAGGAACGCGCTGTCATGCAGCGGATCGAGTCGATGGCCGCAGAGATCCGCCGGCCAGATCAGTTCCACCCGCGAAGCCGTGTTGACGTCCACCCCGGACGCATCCGAGGCCCGCTTGCGGCACAACAACATCTCCGCCGAACGGGCCATGCCGCGTACCAGGTCCCCCATTTTGCCCCGGTCGGGCTCAAAATCGACGCCGATGCCAAGCTGCCGGAGTGCTGCGCTGCACGTCGGGCCGATGGAGCCGATCAGCGTTCGCCGCAGGGCCGCGCGAAACTCATTCTCCAAACCCAGCTCGCCGGCCACCCGGAGCACGTTGCGGACTTGCTGGGCACTGGTGAACAGGAGAATGTCGGCTTCGCCCGCCGCAATCGCCCGGATCGCCTCCTGCAGCGGACCAAGGTCCTCGGGCAAGGCCCAGGCATAAATGGGGATCGCCTTCACCTCGGCCCCACGCTCACGCAGGGCCTCCAGCAGTTCCGGGTTCGATTCTCCGTATTCCTGAACGACCACCCGCCGGCCATTCAGCCCCGCCGTGCGTGCCGGACTCTCGGCGTTGGCCCGGCCGGCAGCATCGATGACCGACACCACCTCGCGCCAGGTGTTGGGCTCAGGGGCGGACAGCGTGGGCGTCACGCCCCATTCCCGCAGGGCCGCCACCGCCTTGGGCCCGCGCGTCACCGTGGTAACCTTCCGTAGTGCATCCACCAGGGCCGCACGCGGATGCGTCTTCTCCAGGGTGGTCATCAGCGCTCGGGCGCCCACCCCGGTGAGAAACACGACCATATCCACCCGGCCAGCCAGGAGCTCTTCGGCAAACTGGTCGGCTTCCGGGCAGTGCGGATCAACAACCTCGCGCATCGAGGGGGCGCGGCGCACCTGTCCGCCCAGCCGCTCCACCAGTCCGCTCATCTCGCCGGAAAAGCGGCTCTCAAAGGTGACCACCCGTAATTGGTTGAAGGTTCGGCCCATATGCCCCCAGCGCAGCCACTATCCGCGAAGCGGATCTCGGTAAGTTCCGGCAGGCAAAGCCTGCCCACGAATCATCACTACAGTCTGGATGGAACTTCCACCCAAGCTTGAGTATAGGAGTTGCCGCCTTGGAGGCACAACGCAGGCATGCCCGCTGCTGAACAGGCACAGGTCGGCCCCGGCCGGCACGCCGGGTTACGGCCCCGGCCTGGAAGCCTATTTCAACTCCACCGTCCGACCGGTCCTGGCTGACTCGTAGATGGCCAGGATGATCTGCACCGCCTTGCGGGCCTCGATGCCGTCGATGGGCGGCCGGCGCCCCTCGTCAACGGCTTTCAGGAAATCGGCAAAGTTCTCCCGATGCCCGTCAGCGGTCAGGCCCGCGGAGGGGTTTGACGCCCCCACCGACACGGCCGGGAATTTGAGATACTTCTCGCGAATCTCCTGGTCGACCGGGGACTCGTCCCGGAACTGCCAGAAGAAGAATTCCTGGTCGGCCATGGCCGCGGTGCCGTTCGTGCCGGACACCTCGACCATGCGGAAATGTCCCGGCCACATGCTGGTAGTGCAGGCAACGGTGCCCAGCGCGCCGTTCTCAAACTCGACCGTGGCCGTAGCCGTGTCTTCCACCTCGATCCGCTCGTGGGCGAGGCACTTGCAGAAAGCCGTAACACGCTTCACCGGCCCCATGAGCCACTGGAGCAGGTCGATGGTGTGAATACCCTGGTTCATGAGCGCCCCACCGCCGTCTATCTGCCAGGTGCCGCGCCAGCCGCCTTTATCGTAATAGGCTTGGTCGCGCCACCACGGACCATAGGCCAAGCCGAAGGTGAGCTTGCCGAATCGCCCCTGCTCGACCGCCTGCTTGAACAATTTGGCCGTGGGCATGTACCGATAATTGAAGATGCCCCCCAGCTTGGTGCCCGCCTTCTCGTGGGCCTCGATGACCGCGTCGATGCGCTCCAACGTGATATCCAGCGGCTTCTCGGCAATGCAGTGCTTGCCGTGCTTGGCAGCGGCGATGGCGATTTCGGCATGCGTGCCGCTGGGGGTCGCCACGGTGATGACGTCGATGTCGTCGCGGGAGAGAAACTCATCCAGGCTGCCGTATCCCCGGCAACCGCACTTCTCCCCGAACTTCTCCGCCGCCCCGGGCGCCGTATCGCAGACGGCCTTCAATTCCGCGTTGGGAAGCTGCCGAACGGCCTCTGCGTGGTACGCACCGATCATTCCCGCGCCGACAATTCCAAATCCGTACTTTTTGGCCATGTGCAGCTCCTCGAGGAAATTCATACCCGTGCCGCCGGCCCACTCCGGCAAGGCGGCGGCCCCGGGGACAATACTACCTCCAGCGGCGTAAAACGGAAACCTGGTGCAAATTCCCTGCTTACCGCTGCACGGCCAGATCGATGGTAGCCAGGACCTGCTCCGCCGGACGGGACAACCCGGGACCACTCCACTGTCGGCTTTCGATCACCATCGGGCGGGCGCCCTGGTAGCAGGCCATCTCCGCCGCTCCACCCCGCACAAAATCACCGCCCTCGAATTTGATCCGGTTCAGCCAATCGGAAACCAACCCGGACCCCGCGACCGGATAGATCAACGCCAACAGGTAGGCCGGCCCCGCGGTGTGTATCTTGGCCAGCTCGACGCTCAACCGGCACGGCGGCGGCTCGTGCTCGGCAAGCTGCACGAGTTGGTGGAAATCCCGCCGGGCATCGCGAACCTGATGCCGGTAGAAGAGCAGGCCGTCCTCTCCCACCAGTGATTCCCGCCCTACCGGTTGCAGTTCCAGGGTTCCGTCCGGCAAGGCGCGATAAATGCGATAGGCCCGCCCGTCGGGAAACCGCGCGGATTCCAGCAGAATCAGGATCTCCTCGGCCGTGTATCCGATGGAGGCGTGTTGGCCGAAGTCGAAGACGTACAGGCCGGCGTACTTCTGCGGGTTATGTAGCGGCGGAAGTTTCATCGCAGCAGTTTATGCGGGCTCTTCATGCCCGATCAACCTGCGCGGTTGGCGGCTACCGCACGGCCAGGCGCACGAACTTGCGTTTGCCCCGTTGCAGAACATCACCGTCCTTGACGGCGACCGAACCCAACGGATCCTTGACGGCCTCTCCGTTCAGCCGGATCCCGCCCTCGTCGATCAGCCGCCGGGCATCGCTGTTGCTGGAGGCGAAGCCCGCCTTGACGACGAGCTTGATCGCCGGCACCTGGCCATCGGTGATGATGTTCGGGGGCAGCTCAACAACCGGCGTATCGGCCGGCACCACCATCTCCCCGGTGGCCGCCTTTTTCTGGTGGATGGCCTCCCACTCGCGTTGCGCCTGTTGGGCGGATTCAAGCCCGTGAAAACCCGCAGTCACCTCAAGGGCCAGGCGTTTCTTGGCCTCCATCGGGTGGGTCTGGCGGGGATCTACCACCTGCCGGATCTCATCAGTGGGCATGGAGGTCAGCAAGGTCAGGTAATTAAGCACGCACTCATCGGGCACGCTCATGAGCTTACCGAACATGTCGTGCGGGCTGTCGGTTACGCCCACGTAATTGCCCAGCGACTTGCTCATCTTCTGTTGGCCGTCCAAGCCGACCAGGATGGGCATGATCATGACCACCTGGGGCTCCTGGCCCGCCGCTTTCTGCAAGTCACGGCCGACCAAATTGTTGAAGGTCTGATCGGTGCCGCCCAGTTCCAGGTCGGCCTTGATCATCACGCTGTCGTAGCCCTGCATCAGCGGATAAAGAAACTCGTGGACGCCGATGGGAATTTCCTTCTCAAACCGGTTGCGAAAATCTTCGCGTTTGAGCATCTGTCCGACGGTCATCTGTCCGGCCAGGCGGATGACGTCGGCGAAGGACAACGTGCCGAGCCATTCGCTGTTATATCGAACCTCGAGTTTCTCCGGGGAGACGTCCAACACGTGGCCGGCCTGATCGAAGTAGGTCTGGGCGTTCTGCCGAATCTGCTCCGGAGCGAGGACCGGGCGGGTTTTGCTGCGGCCGGAGGGATCGCCGATCATGGCGGTATAGTCGCCAATGATCAGCACGGCCTTGTGGCCCAGATCCTGAAACTGCCGCATCTTCCGCAGAACCACGGTGTGGCCCAGGTGAATGTCCGGGGCCGTGGGGTCCAGGCCAAGCTTGATGCGCAGCGGCGCATTGGCCGCGCGGGAGCGTTCGAGTTTGCCGCGAAGCTCGTCCAGGGTGTCAATCCGCTCGCAGCCGCGGGTAAGAACCGCCAATTGTTCATCAACAGAGGCAAACGGCATAACCATGCACCAGGAAACAGCGACGCCACGAGACGCCGGGAGAAGATAGTACAGCGTCGGCTCAGCCAACGGCCATGTGGCCAATCCTAGTCTATCTATCGCGGAAGCGCTGTGCAATGCGCACAAAAAACCGCCGATCGCTTTCGCGACCGGCGGTTTTGCTGGCTTTGACATTGAATACGTGGAGTGCGGGTAGAAACCCGTTCGAGGTTGAACCTCTTGCTATGTGCGGTGCCTCGATCCACGGTGACGACTCGTAAGAGTTCATCATCCATGCGATCAAGCCTTTGGCCATTAGTACCGGTCGGCTTAAGCGATTGCTCGCCTTACACTCCCGGCCTATCGACGTGATAGTCTATCACGGGCCTTCATCCCTTACGGGAACCGAGACCTAATCTTGAGGGGGGCTTCTCGCTTAGATGCATTCAGCGATTATCCTTTCGCGACTTAGCTACCCTGCGCTGCCCCTAGCGGGACAACAGGTACACCAGCGGTCACTACCTTCCAATCCTCTCGTACTAGGAAGATATCCTCTCAAGTCTCGTACGCCCACGGCAGATAGGGACCGACCTGGCTCGCGCCGGTCTGAACCCAGCTCGCGTACCGCTTTAATTGGCGAACAGCCAAACCCTTGGGACCGCCTTCAGCCCCAGGATGCGATGGGCCGACATCGAGGTGCCAAACCTCCCCGCCGCTATGGACGCT
>Ga0209409_1000040_pt1 | contig 129794 bp, 141 predicted proteins | sample AD_JPNMR1_MetaG_FD_184424 | JGI IMG/M metagenome (GOLD analysis project Ga0209409, IMG submission 184424) | Active sludge microbial communities of municipal wastewater-treating anaerobic digesters from Japan - AD_JPNMR1_MetaG (SPAdes) (version 2) | ecosystem: Engineered > Bioreactor >... | reverse complement strand
CCCTTCTTTATTACCTTCGCCCGCTTCTCTTCTCCTTATTCTCCCTCTTTCTAAGGTGCATTCGCCTGCTTCTCATTCAGGCAGTATGCATTCTATCATATACTATTCACTTTGACAAGAGGGTATTTGGAGTCCTAAGAATTTATTCTATAGATATGAGTAAACCCCATCTTCTTTGCAAGTAAAATAGCCTCTTCATATTCTTTAGAAGTTATAGATCTATTTATTAAAGGTTCTTCTTCCGCTCTATACAAAGGTCTATACTGACCCATTATATGTAAAGACACGTCTAAAGATACTTCATCCCTTAAAAAAGTTAACCAATTTAGAAGACCTGAAAAATTATTGGGTAATAATAGGTGTCTAATAATTAAACCCTTTTCTGCTATTCCTTTTTCATTTAATACAAGACTTCCTACTTGTCTATACATTTCTTTCACTGCCGCTTTCGTTTTCTCAAAATAGTCATCAGCATTAGCTAACTTTTTAGAGATCTCTGAGGAATAAAATTTTATATCCGGCATATATATATCAATAATTCCTTCAAGAATTTTTAAGGTCTCAATGTTTTCATACCCACTGGTATTATACACTAAGGGAATATTAAGTGCGTTCTCTGTAGCAACATATAAAGCTTTCAAAATTTGTGGGACAAAATGTGTAGGTGTTACAAAATTTATATTATGACATCCAAGCTTTTGCAAATAAATCATAATATTAGCTAAATCTTCAATTGATATTCTTTTTCCTATTCCTAAATGGCTTATAGTATAATTCTGGCAAAAAATGCAACCTAAATTACAATATGTAAAAAATATAGTCCCAGAGCCATATTCTCCTACTAAAATTTTCTCTTCTCCAAAATGAGGAAAATAATTAGAAACCACAGGATCATAAGGAGCGTTGCAGTATCCTATTTCTCCTTGTTCTCTATTCACTTTGCAGTTTCTTGGACAGAGATCACAGGATTCTAATCTTTTATAAGCTAAGTCAATTTTCTTTTCTAAAAGTCCGTTTTTATAACTTTCAATATAGGCTGAAATCATAAATTTCTTATAAAATTTCGTACTCTAAAATTTACTTTTAATTCATCAGCTATTTCTCTACATTTTTCTATATCAACTGATGGTAAATTTACTACAGTAGCAGTTACTTCTTTTATATAATTTTTAGCTAAAGCAATAAAGTCCAAAAGATAGTCATACGCATCCTCAAATACAGGACGTGAAATCTTATTGTATTTTTCTCTGCTTTCTGCATTTAAACTGATTGATATTGCATTAATATATGGAGCCAGTTCAGGAATTATATTTCTTCCATGAAAAAGATTAGCATGTCCATTTGTATCTATTCTTATCTTTTTTTCTGGATATTTTTCTTTGATAAAACTACTTATTTTCTTTACCAACTCAACTCTCAAAAGGGGCTCTCCAAATCCACAGAAGACTACCTCTTTATATGTCTTCAGATCTGACATATCTAAATCAACTATAACATCTTGAGAAGTAGGCTCCCTTTCTAACCACAAATTTTTATTTCCAGCTGTATCTGTGAAATTCCCGATGCAAAACACACAACGATTAGTACATTTGTTTGTAATATTTAAGTAAAGATTACCACCAATAGTATATAAAGTGTTCATAGTTTTCCATTAAATAATCTTTTTAAATTTTCATCCATAATCTCTGGGAGAGTTTCAAGTTCTATATTCTTTATCTCTGCTATTTTTTCTGCTATTTCAACAAGATTTGCAGGTTCGTTTATTTTTCCTCTCTGGGATTGGGGAGCTAAGTAAGGAGAGTCTGTCTCCATAATTATTAGATCTAAAGGAAGTTTTTTTAACACCTCCCTTAGATTATTAGCATTTTTATAGGTAATAAGCCCCGAAAAACTAAACAAAAAATTCCATTCAGCTATTATTTTAGCATTCTCGTAACTTCCACTATAACTATGCATTATTCCACCTATTTCCCATATTTTTTCTGTTTTTATGATATCAATTAAGTCCTCCCATGCATCTCTACAGTGTATTATTACAGGAAGTTTTTTCTTTTTTGCATAGCAGATAAAGCTAATAAGCATTTCTTTTTGTCTCCTTTTAGATGAATACATTTTGTAGTAATCTAAACCTATCTCTCCAATTCCCAAAGTTTTTGGAGTTATAAGAGTATCCCACTCTTCTTCATTAAGAAAGAAATTCTCAGATTCATGAGGATGAACTCCGACAATTGGATAAATTCCACTCTCTTTGCTTAAAGATAAAGCAAGTTTACTGGATTTGAGATCGTAACCTACGACAAAAACGCTCTTCACCCCTTTATCTCTTGCCCTCTGAAGTATCTCCTTCCAATGAGGATATAACCGTTCGTCATTAAGATGAGTGTGTGTATCAGTCCACATTTTTAAGAGGTAGGGCCAGGGCTATGCCTCCACCCTCGTTTTAGCCTTACAGGTACAAAGAGAGAGGTAAGCTCCGATCAGGTTTACTACGGCACCTAAGAGAGACTTCTTACCGTTGCTTCCTTTCGGACCTGGCGGGGTTTGAAGTTCTCTTAGTGTATAGCTCCTAACCATCATCGCCCCCTTTTCTCTTTGTTTTCCTACAAGACTAAACCTCAGGTGGCCTTTCAGTCCTGCTATAGCGGATTGCAGGTACAGGGCACCGCTAGCTCCCCACCTAAGCATAGCCCTGGGCGAAATCATTCCTGAATTCCGATGAGTATAAAAAAAGAACTTAATATTACCCATACAGCTGAACATATAATTATAAAAATTATAATTTTAGCTATCCAACCCCCAAAACTCTTTTCCTTTTTAAATAATATTGAAAAATTCAATTCTTTTACTACAGCATAAGCTGCAAAAAATCCAAAAATAAAACTTATTATTCCACTACTAGTACTTAAAAAACTTTTCAGTTCAATCATTTTAGGATTTCTCCCTTAAGCTAAAATGGCGGAGAGGGTGGGATTCGAACCCACGAGGCCACTGTCGCAGCCTACTCGCTCTCCAGGCGAGCGCCTTCGTCCACTCAGCCACCTCTCCGTATTTATGTATTTTAGCATAAATTTTTATAAGGGTGAACTCCTTAAGGTCTCAAAAAACTCTTTCATAATTTCTCTACAATCTTTTTCTAAAACTTCAGGAACTATTTCAATCTTGTCCCATTTCTTTTTGATAGCTGCTTCTAAAATAAAATTAGTAAACCCTTCTTCTATATTTGGAGCACCATAAACTACCCTTTTAATTCTTGCTTGTAAAATCGCTCCAAAACACATGAGACAAGGCTCTAAGGTAACATATAAAGTACAATCACTCAGTCTCCAATCTTTTAGCCTTTTAGAGGTTTTCCTCAAAGCTTCAATTTCTGCATGTAAAATTGGATCTTTTTTAGTCTCTCTAACATTGTATCCTCTTGCTACAATCTCATTATTCAATACAACAACTGCTCCAACAGGAATTTCCCCGTTTCTAAAAGCTTTTCTTGCTTCTTTCAAGGATTCCCTCATAAACTTAACATCTAACTCACTGATTCCTTTATCCATGTTAGATATTCCGGAAGTCCATAATTTACTGGGATACCGATAATCTCAGGAAGTTCATAAGGGTGCAGTTCTTTAAGTCTTTTGACAAGAGATGAGAATTTTTCTTTATCAGTCTTTAATAACAAGATTACTTCTCCTGTCTCTTGTTTCTCTTGATTCCAGTAAAAAAATGATTTTACATCTGGAATAATGTTAGCACAAGCAATGAGTTTTTCTTCTAATAGGATGTTAGCAATCTTTTCTGCATCATTTAATTTTCCCAAAGTACTAATAACAAGAAACATCTTAAATCACCTCACACATTTAATTTTAAAATTTTAGTTGCAATCTCATAAATTGACTCAGTAGGATTTACGTCCAATATATAGTCAGCAACTCTTTTAAGATCTTCTGAACTATTTTTTAGAGTAATTCCTAAAGCTGTATTTTGAAACATATCAAGATCGTTATCATAATCTCCCAGGACAATAACTTCCTTTGACGATATCTTCAACAAGGACAAAAGATACTTTAAAGCTTTTCCTTTAGAGGCTCCTACGGGAAGTATCTCTAAATAAACAGGAGCTGAGAAAACTATATTATAATAAACACGGCTATCACTAAATTCATTTTTAAGCTTGGTCAATAAAGATGGATCTGCCTCTATAAAAAGTTTGGTAATTTCTTTCCCGCTACGCATAATCTCTATTCCATCTCTTCCTCTTATTAATATATCATTATAATAGACTCCAACATCTATATCTGATATATATTTTTCCACAATCTTTAGAACCTCTTGAATAGCATTTTTATCTAAACTTTTCTTGAACAACCATCTACCTTCAGTAGGAGAAAATAATCCTGCACCATTATAAAGGATTACTGGCAATGTTATTTCTAAAGTCTCAGCAAAGGGTTTAATAGATGACCATCTTCTGCCAGTAGCAAGAGTTAAATCAATACCTGCCTCTCTTAATTTTTTTACAGCTTTTACATTCTTTTCAGAGAGGCTTTCATCTTTATCTACTATACTTCCATCAAAGTCTGTTACTAATAATTTATACAATTCAGAACCACTTCCCTTTTTTGATCTAATAAAAGAGGTTTTGAAGAGAAGATTTCTAAAAATTCCTCTCCTCTTATAATAGAATCTCCTATTTTTTTTGTTTTCAGAGAAACAATAAAATATCCAGTTTCAATTTCTTTCAGCTCCATATCTTCAATAAAACTTTTAATATTTATCTCTTTTATTTTACTTCCTCTTCTCACAAGGATCATAACATTTTCTTTGTTTTTAAATTCTGCTACTTCTTCTAATAGTTTCTCCTTTATAAGAGCAAAAACTTTCAACTCATAATTTATGCCATAAGTATCTGAAATAAGAGATGAGTTAGTATATTTTCTTTCACATCTAAAAAACTGAAGGGATTTAGGTAATTGGCTATTCAAGCTTTCCATAATTTCATTTTTCTCCATTTCCTTTCCCAAAGTTATATCTATCCAATCTTGTTCACTTTCTACACCTACAGGGCAAGGGAGACCAAAAGATATTAAAGGCTTTGGGTTAAAGCCTTGGGAGTAACATATAGGAAGATAACTACGTCTTAAAGCCCTAATTAAAAAGCTTAGCAAATCATTAGAGCTTACATATTTCAATAATTCTTTTTTGTAAAAGGCAAGCCGATAAATAAATTTATCCATGAATAACACCGCAATAATCGCAAGAAACTCCCCACTCACAAGGTGAAGTTTCCTCTCCTTTGTAAGCTTTTTCTCTCTCTTTTAGAAGATACAATTTTGTGACACCACAAGAAATATGATCCCAAGGTAAAGGTAGATTTAAGTCTCTTCCTTCTAAATACTGTTCAGGATTTATATCTTCCATCAAAAAAGTTTCTTTCCAGATATTAGGATTTAAATATTCACTCCAGCTTTCAAATCTACTCCCTTTTTTCCATGCTTGAAGAAGTATTTTTGATAGTCTCCTGTCTCCACGAGAGAAAATTGCCTCTAAATAACTCATACTATAATCATGAAAGTCCAATTCCACATTTCTTCTTTTCAGCCCTTTTAAAAGAATGCTTTTTCTTCTTTCAATCACTTCTTCCTTTTCAAACTTCTCCCATTGGAATGGAGTGTGGGGTTTTGGAATAAAGACAGAAAAGCCAAGATGCAAACTTACTCTTTTATTTAGATTTATTATCCTCTTTATTAGATTTACTATTTCTTCTATATCTTCATCTGTTTCAGTAGGGAGTCCTAACATAAAATACAGCTTTACTCTATTCCATCCTTTGCTAAAAGCAATCTCAAGGGTTTTAAAAAAGTCTTCCTCTTTCAAACCTTTGTTTATTACTTTTCTAAGCCGTTCAGTCCCTGCTTCAATAGCAAAAGTTAACCCTGACTTTCTTACCTTCTCTATTTTTTCTGCAAGTTCCAGAGAAAAATTATCAGCTCTAAGAGAAGGTAAAGAAAAGTTTACATACATAGATGAAAATTCAGAATTTAAAATATCTATTAGTTTTTCTATTTCAGGATAATCACTGCTGCTTAAAGACAAAAGACTTATTTCTTCATATCCTGCTGAATCTATAATTTCTTTTACATACCTTTTTATGGTTTCAATACTTCTGTATCTTTTAGGTCTATAGATATAACCTGCAAAACAAAAACGGCAATTTCTTTGACATCCACGCATTATCTCTATTACCCCTCTATCATGAACTACTTCTTGCAAAGGAAGAATAGGATTTGTAGGAAAAGGAGCTTTATCTAAGTTGTTTATTACTCTTTTCTCTATTTTTTTTGGTACCCAGGAATATTTAGGTTTGATCGTTAGAAAATTATTTCCATCATAGTCTGTTTCATATAATGAAGGTATATATACTCCTTGTATTTCAGAAAGCTTTTTAAAGAGCTCCATCTTAGTTCTTCCTGAGCCTTTCCATGCAAGATATGTGTCTGCTATCCGATCTAAAGCCTCTTCTGCTTCTCCAATAAAGAATATATCAACAAAATCCGCCAATGGCTCAGGGTTTAAAACTGAAGGACCACCAACAATAATTAGAGGATGAGCTTCGGTTCTTGCATAGGAAAAGAGAGGAACATTAGCAAGTGACAAGATTGTTAATATTCCTGTGTAAGTAAGTTCATATGCAACACTAAAAGCAATCCAATCAAATTCTGAGAGAGGTTTTTTAGTTTCTAACGAAAAAAGGGGAATCCTTTTATCTCGTAGCTTTCTTTCTAAATCTATACCTGGAGAAAAAACTCTCTCACATAGAGTATCTTCACGTCTATTTAAGATATAATAGATAATTTGAAAACCAAGATGAGACATTCCTACTTCATATAAGTCTGGAAAAGCAAGAGCAACTTTCAGCTTAGTTTTATCCCAATCTTTTATCATTATATTATGTTCATTTCCAATATATCTTGAAGGCTTTTCTATATCATTTAATAGGAAATCAAAATCTGTCATATATCTTCTTTTCACCTCTGATAGAGATATTTATCAAAAAACTTAGCATAGCATAATTAGTTATAAGTGAGGTACGTGCAAAACTTATAAAAGGGAGTGGTATACCTACAACTGGAGCAAGTCCCATAACCATACAAAGATTAACAAAGACTTGAAAAAACCAGGTAAAAAGTATACCTCCACTGATCATCTTGCCAAAATCATCTTTTGCATCTTTCCAAATATACCATGTATATCTAAAAAGAAGATAATATAAAAGTATTAATAATACTCCACCAATAAATCCGAATTCTTCCCCTATTGCGGAAAAAATAAAATCTGTATGTTGTTCAGGGATCAAGTTTAAATGAGTTTGAGGTCCTTTCAACCATCCTTTCCCTAAAACCTTACCTGAGCCAATAGTTATAATAGATTGGATCACTTGATAACCACTTCCTAAAGGATCTTTCATAGGGTCTAAAAAACTTATTATTCTTTCTTGTTGGTAAGGTTTTAAAAGGAGCCAGAAGAATGGTAGAAGAACAATTATCAAAAGAACAGTTCTTACTAAGTATTTAAAAGGAATTTCAGAAAGATAGATAAGAAAAAAGCCTGTAGCCATTATAACAATTGCAGTTCCCAGATCAGGTTGTAAAATTACTGCAAGTGTAGGGATAGAGATTAATATAATTGAAACTGCAAAATCTACAAAGTCTAAATATTTTTTCTTTGTTTTTAATTCTACAAAGAAACCAGAGATACTTAGAATAACTAAAAGTTTAGCAAGCTCTGAAGGCTGGAATGAAAAGCCAAAGATAGAAAACCACCTTTGAGCTCCCATAGTTTCTCTTCCAAAAAAGAATACAAGAAAAAGCAATAATATATTTATAATATATAAATATTTCCATCCCTTTTCCCAATTCCTATAGTGTATAGAAAGAAAAATAAAGAAAACAAATACTCCAATTACAAATGCAACTACTTGTCTTCCCACAAAAACGTAAGGAGATTGCTCTCTTGCTATAAGTTTAGTAGCAGTAGTATCGTAAATCAGGAAAAAGCCAATTATAGTCAGTAGTATAGCAATAGAAATTAGTCTTATCTCTCTATTCTTCATGATTTATCAATCCATTTTCCAGAGAATCAGACCTGAGATTGGTTTAGGATAAAAATAAGTGGATTTCTGTGGTAATCTTTCGTTATTTATAGCTAAAGCATATATTATTTCTATAGGAATAGATGGGAGAACAAAAGAAGATGAGTATTCCCCTGTATGTAATAAATTTTTTACTTCATTTATATCATGCGAAAATCTAATATAACCATCCTGTTGCAATTCATTCTCCGTCTTGCCTAAAATACCCCCCCATACTCCCTTTTGCAATAATGTAGTAGGAAGAATCCACCAAAGATTTGAGCCTTCTCCTTTTTGAGAAAGATATGATTCTTTTGGGATTAACTTATATAATTTGTTTTTACACCAATAATAGATAAAAGGAACTGAGGAATCAAAAATTAAAGTTAATTCATCGTATTTTTTTGACTCCAGAATTATATGGAAATTTTTTTCTATATCCTCCAGACTAATATCTATATCTTTTCTGACAATCCTATGAGTAGGCAATATCTTTATCCCTGGATCATAAAGATCTGTCAAAAGGATAAGGATATACTTAGTTTTTTCATCTTTAGTTTCATTATAGAATAACCAAGAAGCTTCATACCTATGATGACCATCGGCAATAAGAATTTTTTTATCATCAAAAAATTTTTTGATAGTTTCTATTACACCATCATCTGTTATTTTCCATAAGGTATGTTCTCTCTCATCCCAACTAATTACTTTTATTATAGCATTCTCTCTTTCTACATTACTCCATAAAGAACCCAATATACTCCCTTTGTCTTCGTAAATTCCCCATATAGGTTCTAAATTTGCTCTTGTATGTCTCAGAATTTCAAGTCTATCTTCTTTAGGTCCAGAAAAAGTATGCTCATGAGGCAATATTTCTCTTCCCAAAGGCTTAAGAGCTAAGACTCCCAAAAGTCCATAAGAGTTTTTTTTCCTTCCTTTCCACTCATATTTTTGTTTATATAGATAAAAAGCAGAATCTTCTTGGACTAAGATTTTTTCCTTTATCCATCCATTTAAAAGTTCTGATATAGCGTCATAATCTGGAGGAATACGATCTCCAAGAGTTAAATGAGTAATATTATACTGATGTGAATTTAAATATTTTCCTCTTTCTTCTTTAGAAATTACATCATAAGAAGGAGCTACCAACTTTTCTAAAGGTAAATTACTATTGTATCTTAATGCTTTAAAAGGGAGTAGCTCTACCATAATTTTTAACCTTCCTTCCTTTTTGGTAAAATAATTTCAAATTTAGTACCTTCATTCAATTTACTTTCAACTTTTATATCCCATCCGTGTCTCTCTACAAGTTTTTTGACGATAGATAAACCCAGTCCTGTACTAAAACCATCTTCATTTGTACGGGATTTACTAATCCTATAAAATCTATCAAATATTCTATTAAGATCTTTCTCAGGTATCCCTACACCTGTATCTTTTACAAAAATAGAGATGGATTCTTTATTCTTTTTGATACTTACCTCTACCTTTCCACCATCAAAAGTATATTTTACCGCATTCTCTATTAAATTAAAAAGAATTGTATCTAAATGTTGGGGATCAGCTTCAATAACCAAATCATCAGGGATTTTAACCTTTATTTTTAATTTCTTCTTAGAAATATAAGGATTTAGTCTCTCTACCACATTTATTACAGCTTCAACCAACTTAATTTCTTTAAGCTGTAATTCTATGACTCCTGCCTCTAATCGGGAAAGGTTCAGCAAATTGCTTACTAATTTTCCCATTCTTTCTATCTCTTTTCTGAGATATGGAAAAAATTCATTGTATATTTCATCAAGAGTAATCTTTTTTTCAGAAAAAAGGTCTATAAGAATTTGAACTGATGTTAAAGGTGTTCTTAATTCATGAGAGGCATTTCCTAAAAATTCTTTGAAGTTTTCTTCCATCTTTTGAAGAGGTGTATTATCAGTAACTATCAACATTACTTCTTCATTCTTCTTCAAATAAAATGATTCAATTTCCAAATATTTCTTTTCTTTCCCCCAAAAGTTAAGAGAAATTTTATTTTTAGTATGATTTTCTAAAGTTTTCTTAAAAATGTCGTCTATCTCATAATCAGGTATTACTTCTATAAGTTTTTTTCTACTTCCATTATTCAAAATATCAAGAAGCTCCTTAGCTTTAGGATTTGCATAAACCAAATAACCATTCTTATTCAAAATTAGAATACCTATAGGAGCATCTTCTGTTAGAACATGCCATCTCTCTCTAAGTTTATCTATTTTTCAGTTCCCTCCTGGAATTTATATCCTAAGTTTCTTACAGTTATTATATATTTGGGATGGCTTGGATCGTCTTCTATTTTCTCCCTTAACCACCTGATATATACATCTACAGCTCTTGGTTCTCCCCAAAAGTTTTCCCCCCATATATGTTTTATTATCATATCCCTGGTCCAAACCCTGCCAGGTGCTGAAAGCAAAAGTTTCAAAATTTCAAATTCTCTATAAGAAAGGTCTACCTCTTTTCCCCTTATTTTTGCTGTCCTTTTAACAAGATCCATTTCAAAAGGAGGAACAACAATCTTTTGACTCTTAGTAATATCCGATTGGTATCTCCTCAACACTGCCTCAATTCTTGCTAAGAGCTCCTTTGCTCCAAAAGGTTTTGTAATATAATCATCAGCTCCCATTTTTAGTCCTAAGACTTTATCCACTTCCTCATCTTTTGCAGTAAGCATTATAATAGGTACATTGCTTATTTTTCTTATCTCTTTACATACCTCCCAACCATCTTTTTCTGGTAACATAATATCAAGAAGTACTAAGTCAGGATTAAAAAGTTTAAACTTATCAAGTGCCTCAATTCCATCATAAGCCATATCCACTTGATATCCCTCTTTAGATAGTAAAAGCGTAAGCGAGTTTACAATCCCCTTGTCATCTTCCACAAGAAGTATCTTCTTCATATCCTCACCTCAAAATCTTTTAAAAATATTACTCTTCCCAATCTTAAAAGATTTGCTCCTTCTTCAATAGCAATTCTAAAATCCTCTGACATTCCCATAGAGATATAAGGTAAGTTTAATTTTAAATCTTTATTCAATTTTCTCCATATTTCATAAAGTCTTCTAAATACACTTCTAACTACTTCCTTATCTGAGATTAAAGGTCCTATAGTCATTACTCCTTGTACCTTAATATTTTTTAGTTCAAAAATCTTTTCATAAACACTCCAAAAATCTTCCTCAAGAAATCCATGTTTTGTGGGTTCTCTTGATAAGTTAAATTGTATTAAGAGATCCACTTCCTTTCCCTCTTTCTCTGCTATTTTGTTAATCGCATATGCTAAATCCAAACTGTCCAAAGAATGAATAAGAGAAAATAGATTAATTGCGTTTCTAATTTTATTTTTTTGAAGATGCCCTACCATATGCCATTCACATTGTAGATCTTGAAGAAGGTTAATCTTTTTCTCTGCTTCTTGCACTCTGTTCTCCCCTATTTTTTTAATTCCAACCCTTACTGCCTCTTCAATGTAAGAAGTAGGACAACCTTTAGAAACGGCAACAACTTCTATTTTATTGGGATTTCTTCCTGTCTTTATTGCAGTTTCATAAATGATTTCTTGCACCCTATTCCAATTTTCCTTAATGAAATCAGCATTCATCTTCTATATACTCTTTTCTATTTTCCCCTCTATGATTCTCTCTTTTAATATTATATTGTTAACCTCTAAAGGTAAAGTGGTTATTTTATAAAATTTATTTAAAATTTCAGTTTTTATTACTCTTGTTTTTATTAGAATTTTTTCTGGATAGTCAATATTCAGTATAAGGAAACTTTGTTCAGGAATCTTATCTTTTGTAAAGATAATAAGGCTTTGTGGAGGGAACTCTCTTATTACAGCAATAACAGAGTCCTTAGTAATTTTTTTATTTATAAAAGTGTAGTTTTTAATTCTTTTTAGGTCTGACGGACTAATGTCTTTAGTATTTTTTCCTTTTAAAAGAAGCTCATCCAAAGAAAAGATTATGTAACCTGATTTATATGCATAGATAGTATTTTTTTCTTTCTCTTCCTCAGTAATTTTTACCATTCTTTTCTCAATATCAATTAATTTTTGAAACAATAAATTTCTTTCTGGGATCAGTGATTTTATATTTTGCCATACCTCATCAGCTTTATTAATATCATTTTTAAAAGAGTATAATCTCATCTCGTCAAAAAGAAGATTAATCTTTTCCCCCACAGCATCTATTTCTTTGATAGTCTCATCGTATTCCTGATTAATACTAATTTTACTTTTAATAGGCTGCAAGTCTTCAGTATTTATATGTCCTACAACTTGTCCTACTCTAACTTTCTCTAATTCTTTAACAGTACTTATAAAGACTCCATCTTCCGGAGATCTTATAGGATATTCCTCAAAAGTAAAAATCCCAATAAATGAGTGATCATCATTCTTAGGAACAAAGGACAAGAGTGAAATTACTATTAACAAGATAACTAAGAAAAGATAAAGCAATCTTTTCTTTTTCTTTCCCTTTCCTTTGTTTAGACGATAGAATTCTTCTTTCTTGTAACTCATCTTTTAAGGTAAATAAAGGCTATATTTCTTTTTAAAGTTCTATCTCTCCTATGGGAAAAGAAGTTTTTATTACAAAAAGTACATATATCTGAAATATCAATATTTTTTTCTGGTATTTCTTCTGCCATAAGCTCTTCCCGAAGTAGATCTATAAGGGCATAATAAAATTTACCATCTTTCCTTTTAAGAAACTTCTTGTACCTATTGGGAAGTTGGATTATAAAATCTTCTTTAACCTCAAAACAACAGGAATGAATACTTGGACCCACCCCTATATAAATATCTGAAGCAGAAATATTATGTAAACTTTTTAGTTGCATTATAACTTTTTGGGGAAAATCTTTTATAGTACCTCTCCATCCAGAATGAACAAGTCCCACTAACTTTATTTTTGGAATATAGATAAATATCGGAATGCAGTCTGCAAAAAACATTATTAATACTCTTTTCTTTTCATGTGTAATCAAGGCATCACTTTTATAAGCAATTTTAGGGAATAATAAGTTTTTAGATTCCGAAGTAAAGTAAATCTGATTTCCATGAACCTGTTCAGCAATAACCCATCTTTTAGGATGCGTTTTTACCATACCCATAAAAAGAAGATAAGAAGGTAGATTTGAAAGTTTGAAGGGATAGACAAAGGAATAAGGAGATGATAAAAAACCATGAGATATTTCGGAAAAATTTTCTAATAATTTTGACTTCCAAACTGCCATTTCAAGTACATACTCCACACATTTTACAGTTTTGTGTACAAGGAAGAGTTATCTCTCCTCTATAAGCTTTTTCTCTTTCTTTCCATAGATATTCTTTTTTTACTCCTGTATCTATTATGTCCCAAGGAAGATATTCTGTACTCCCTTTTTCTTTATATAGATATACTTCTTTAGCCCAAGAATCTTCTTCTAAAAATTTCTGAAGAACATTTTTCTTTAATCCATCTTTATATATATAATTCCACAGAGAGCCTATTCTCCGATCCCCTCTACTAAGAATACCTTGCCATAGACTCCAATAATAATCTTTCATTTCTATCTTTAGTTTAGAGATCTCTTTTAGATTTTTCTTCAAAAATTTTTGAGTCTCAAGAATATATTCTTTTTCTGCCAGTTTTTCCCATTGAAATGGAGTATGCACTTTTGGAATAAAAGTAGAAAAACTTGTAGAAATCTCTATATTTTTATTTATTTTACGTATATTCGTGATCAATTCAACAATTTTTTGGATATCCTCTTCTTCCTCGGTAGGAAGTCCAAGCATGAAGTATAGTTTTATAGTATTAACAGGATAATCTTTTAATATTTCAACAAAATTTAATATATCCTCATTGGTAAATTTTTTATTCAAAACTCTTCGTAATCTATCAGAACCAGTTTCGGGAGCAATTGTTACAGTTTTCTGATTTGTAAGTCCAATAATATCTAAAATGTCAGAAGTAATATCTTCTAATCTCAAAGAAGAAAAGGAAATTATTATTTCTTCACTTTTTAGATATGATCCTATACCTTTAAATTTAATAGATTGGTCTATAGTGGGAACAATAAAGCCAAGCTTTGGTATCTGTTCTTCATATAATTCTTTAACCTTCTTATAAACCTTATCTATTGAAGAAGCCCTATAAGGTCTATAAAAGTATCCTGCCAAACAAAATCTACATTGATATTTACAACCCCTTACAAGCTCGCATAGAGCCATATCAGAGAAAGCAGCTTCATCTGTCACAATAGGAGACACCATAGGATCCTCAGGAAAATTTAGATATATTCTTCTTTTTATTGGGATCTTCTGAGAACCCATATATTTTTCTATACCACCATCTTTATTATAAACTGCACTTAAAAAAGAGGGAACATATACACCTTCAATATTTTGTGCTTCAATAAGAAATCTTTTTTTATCCCAATTATTCTCCCTTTTTGTAAGAAGCATTAAAGACATCTCCTCTATAAAATCTTCCCCTTCACCTATAAATACAAGATCAAAGACCTCTGAGATAGGTTCGGGATTAGAACTTAAAGCTATTCCTCCCCCAATTATTATAGGGAAAGAATCATCTCTTTCTTTAGATAAGATAGGAATTTTTTCCATGGATAAAATCTGAATGACGTTAAAAAAATCCAGTTCAAAACTTACAGAGAAGAGCCATACATCAAAATCTTTTGCAGATCTAAAAGTTTCCATGGAATAAACCTTAAAATTTTCTCTTCTTTTCCAATCAGAAGGTATATAAGCTCTCTCACAAAGGATACCTTCTTGATCATTTAAAAGCTTATAAAGTCCCGTATAACCTAAGTTATTTACACTTGTAGAATACTCATTTGGATATATAAAAAGTAGATTTACATCCCCTCCCCTTTTAGTAACCTTATACCCCTTTTCTTTTTCTAACTTTTCTATAATCTCCTTTTTTAGCTTCCAGTTCAAGAGTATTTCTTTCTCCGTAATATAGCAGGTATATCAAGATCCTCTTCAGAAATATTTACAAATTCCTTCCTTGCGGTACCTTCTTCTTGAGAGACACTCTCTTCTTGCTGACTAAATCCAGTAGCAATTAAGGTGATTTTTATACTGTCTTTCATATTTTCATCTATAACAGCCCCAAATTTAATATTTGCTTCAGGATCGACCCGAGGATTTATAATCTCTGCTATCTCTTCTACTTCTTGAAGAGAAAGATCAGGTCCACCTGTCACATTAAAAATCACGCCTTTAGCCCCATTTATAGAAAAGTCCAAGAGAGGGCTCTGAAGAGCACTTTGTGCTGCCTCTTTTGCTCTATTCTCTCCTCTTCCTATCCCTATTCCCATATATGCTGTTCCTGCTTTTAACATAATAGATTGTATATCTGCAAAATCTAAATTAATAAGGCCTGGAACTGTGATAAGTTCTGTAATTCCCTGGACTGCTTGTTTCAATACTTCATCTGCTTTCTTAAAAGACTCTAAAAGAGGAGTGTTTCTATCTACCATCTTTAAAAGTTTATCATTAGGTATGATCAAAAGAGTATCTACTTTATTTTTTAGCTTTTCTATACCTTCCATAGCACTAACTCTTCTTTTTCTCCCTTCAAAACTGAAAGGTACAGTGACTACTGCGATTACAAGTTTTGTGATTTCTTTAGCAATTTCAGCAATTATAGGCGATGCTCCTGTTCCTGTCCCACCGCCCATTCCCGCGGTAAGGAAAATCATATCTGCATCTTGTAAAACTTCCTTTATTAGTTCTTTACTTTCAATAGCTGCATCTTCTCCAATTTTGGGATCACCTCCTGCTCCTAATCCTTGAGTTATCTGTTCTCCAATTTGGATTTTATGATGTGCTTTGCTCAAACTTAGCACCTGGACATCAGTATTTACTGCAATAAACTCTACTCCCTGTATCCCTGCTCCAATCATTCTATTTATTGCATTTCCTCCACCACCGCCTACTCCTATAACTTTGATTCTTGCTTTCAATTCTCCTCCATCATCAAATCTCTGTAAAAACAATTTTAGACACCCCCTTTTCAATTGATTATTCTTTAAAAGGTTTTAGTATATTGTTAAATGTTTCTTTTAAATAGTCAAGGAATTTTCTACTCTTTTCCTCAGAATTAGTATCTTTTGTAACCCTTTTTAATGCTCCCACTGCACATGAATAAAAAACTGCCTCGTTTTCATTCATTCCTAAAAAATTCGCCATTTCTGATGGATAACTTAACCTCACGGGTATATTTAAATAATCACTTGTAAAATCTACAATACCATCTAATAATGCAGTTCCTCCTGTAAGAACAATACCTCCTGGAATAAGCTCCAAAGGAGAGTTTAATTCCTCTAATTTTCTTGCAATAAACTCAAGAATTTCTTCTACTCTTGGCTGTATTATCTCTCTTACCTGAGAGGTAGTAATTTTGATTTTTTTCTCCTGAAGAGACATCACTTCTAAAGTTTCTTCTTTATCATTTTTCAATGTACCAAGAATTTTCTTAGCTCTTTCTGCTTCTTCTGTGGATATTCTCAAGGTAATTGCAAGATCCTTTGTAATCTTTTCTCCACCTAATTTTAATATTCCTATGGAGTGAATATAGCCTTCTTCAAAAACTGCAAGATTTGTTAGATCACCACCTATATCCACCATAACAACCCCAAGTTTTTTCTCTTCAGGTGTAAGTACAGCTTCGGCAGATGCAACTTCTTGCGGGATAAAACCATCTACATTTATTTCTGCTTTCTCTAATGTATTCATAATATTCCTCAATTGAACTTTATCATGAGTAATCAATAATAAATCTGATTCCAACCTGGTTCCAACCATATTAATAGGGTTACTTATTCCATCCTGTCCATCAAGTTTAAATCCTCTTACCATATGGTATATAATCTCCCGATCAGAAGGAATTGCCGTTGCCTTTGCGGCTTCTATAGCTCTTTCTACATCCTTTTCTGTTACCTCTTGATCTCTACTTTTAACTATGATCATACCTCTACTTGGTATTGCGGTAATTTTTTCTCCCCCTATAGCCACAAAAGTTCTCTGAAGATTTTTAATTCCTGCCATCTTAACTGCCTTATTTATTGCTTCTGCTATACTAGAACTAGCTTCATTTATATCTGTGATCAGCCCATATCTTACTCCTCTTGCCTGGACAAGAGAAAATCCTGCAATTTCAACTTCCTTTTCGTCAATATTTCCTATGATTACTGTAATCTTAGTTGAACCTAAATCAATAGCTCCAACAATTTCCGACATTAACTTATTTATCCTCCAATACTTGGGATATGGAACCTAAAATCTAAAATCTTTTTACTTTTATTTGCTACTTCTCCAAGTATTTCGTTGATAAGCTGTATTTTTTCATTATAATCATCTATATTTAATCTAAGAATAATATTATTGCTATATATTTCAAAATATTTTCCCAAAAACTTTATTCTTTTAATCTCTATTTTATCTGAAAAAACATTTATAATATCTTTTATCATATTGATATCACTTGTGCCTTCTACCTCAATAATATCTGTATTCCCAATAAATCTATCCATAGGATAAAATTTCTGATTATAATAATATTTTTTATCGCCTTTCTTAATAACCACAAATGTTTTTTCTTCCTCCCATTTTATTTTAATCCCCAAAGGAAGAAAGCTTACTCTATCTATAATTACATTATAGTCTTTAGCTATCCTCTCTTCCAATGAAGAAATATTAATAAATAAAAAGTTATGCCATTTCAGATGCTTCTCTAACTCTTTCTTTAACATTCCATCCGGAGGAACTAACGATATATAAAAGATAAAAGTAAAAGAAAATAATAATAATAGTATAATAGTTATTAGCAATGCTTTTCCCATCTTCTCACCATAAAACAATCTCAAGTTCCAAATCTATACCATAAGCCTCCTTTACCTTTTCACGTATTAGATCTATAAGTTCTTTAACATCTTTAGCTTTTGCCTTTCCTAAATTAACTATAATATTAGCATGTTCATAAGAAACCATAGCATCTCCGACTTTTTTTCCTTTAAATCCAAGACTTTCAATAAAGTATCCTGCAGATCCTTCCTTAGGATTTCTAAATATACTACCAGCAGATGGCAATCTTGGTAACCTTTTAGCTCTTTCTTTTAGATAACTTTTAATTAGACTTAGCGCTATATCTTTTGGTTGTTTTTTAACCTTAATAATAACAGACTTTATAATTAAATTAGAAGTAATATTTGAATGTCTATAGGAAAACTCTAAATCCTTTTTATCTATATCTTTTTCTTTTAAATTTTCATCTATTACTGTAACCCTTTTTACATAATCTCCTATAGACATTCCCCAAGCACCTGCATTTCCTTGAACAGCTCCGCCGAGAGTACCAGGAATTCCAATCATAAATTCAATTCCACCTAAATTGTTCTCCATCAAAAAAGAGAGTAGAGAAGAAATTAAGCAGCCGGCTTCAACTTCAATTAGAAAAGAATCTATAAGTTTCGTCTTCCCTAAATTTTTATTAAGTCTGATAACTGCACCTTCTATTCCTTCGTCAGGAATTAAAATATTACTCCCTTGACCTAAGATCTTTACAGGTATTTTTTTAATGGATAAATTATCTAAAATAGAAATAAGTTCCTCCCAAGAATTGGGAATTATCAAAAAATCCGCTTTACCTCCAATTTTAAAGGAAGTGTAAGGTGCAAGATCTATATCCTTATATAATCTACCTTTAAATTCTTTTATCACTGGTTATATTCAACCTCGTTTTCTCTACTATAGGTTGATAAAAGAGCCTCCCCAACTTTCCATATATCTCCAGCCCCAAGAGTCAAAAATAAATCTCCCTCTTTTAATACTTCTGAAGCTTTAGATGCAACTCCTGCAATATCTTCTGCAAAATAAACTTCTATATGAGGATATTTTTCTTTAATTATGTCGTGAATCTTTTTTCCAGATACTCCTGGAATTGGCTTTTCTCCTGCAGAATAAATCTCTGTTAAAATTAAAACATCACTTAGAGAAAGAGCATCTACTAATTCTTCGATCAAGAAATAAGTCCTCGTATATCTATGAGGTTGAAATGCAACCACAAGTCTTCTATCATAGAGTTTTAGCGTTTGGAGAGTACATCTTATTTCTGTAGGATGATGCCCATAATCATCAAATATGAGAATATTTTTCTCTATTCTACCTTTAGATTGAAGTCTTCGTTGTACTCCATTAAACTTTCCTAATGCATTTATTGCAGGTTCTAAATCTATACCCAAAATCTTAGCTGTAGCCAATGCTGATAAAGAGTTTAATACATTGTGTTTTCCAGGTATTTTAAGTTTTTCTCTTCCTATCTCTTTATCTTTGTAGTAGACAATATACTCAGAAGAATTACTAGTAAGATCTACTATTTTTGCAGTAAAATGAGCATCAGAAAATCCATAAGTATAGTAAGGTCTTTTTATGTGTGGCAAAATATCTCTTATATTCTCAGATTCAGAACATAATAAAACCTCTCCCTCAGGAGGAATCTTTTCTATAACCTGAAGGAAAGTATTTTTTATATTTGATATGTCTTTATAATAATCTAAGTGGTCATTATCTATATTTGTAACAATAAGAAAATGTGGGGAAAGTTTAAGAATTGAACCATCACTTTCGTCTCCTTCTGCAATTAAAAACTCACCTTTCCCAAGTTTAGCATTACCTCCAATATCTTCAACCTCTCCTCCTACAAGTATTGTAGGATCAAGGTTATTATTTTCTAAGACTAAAGCTACCATTGAGGTAGTTGTTGTCTTACCATGAGCTCCAGCAACAATTATTGACTTTTTTTCTTTAGTAAGAAGTCCAAGCAACTCTCCTCTATGCAAAATTGGGATATTTTTAGACTTAGCAGCAATAAGCTCCTCATTATCTGGAGGTATAGCAGATGAGACCACTACAATCTCTGCATTATCAATATTTTCAGGTCTGTGCCCCTTATAGATCTTTACTCCTTTTGATCTCAATCTAATAGTAGAGAGATTTTCTTGAACATCAGATCCCGAAACCTCATAACCTTTCTCTGCGAAAATGTAAGCAAGGGCACTCATTCCAGTTCCTGCGATACCAATAAAATGAATTCTATGAGAAGAACACAATATTTAATTCCTCCTTTCTAAGGTCTTCAATATAAGATTCCAAAAAAATTCTCTACCATTTGGATTAGAAAGTGAAATACAAATATCTGAGGCTTTTTCAAGCCTCTTGTCATCCCAAGATGTTATAGTTTTTAAAAGAACTTCTGGAGTAAGATCTTTTTCAAAAATAAGATCTCCTCCTCCTGCTTCTACAACTACTTCTGCATTGTATCTTTGATGATCATCCTTAGCATAAGGGTATGGGATATAAACTGCTGGAAGCCCAGCAATAAGAAATTGAGAGATTGTTGTAGCTCCCGCCCTACTTATAGCAAGATCTGCCGCTCTTATAGCTACCTCCATATTTTTAATAAAACTGACAGGTTTATAACCAGCCTCTATCCAATCGGAGGGTATGCTTTTACTAAATTCTTCATAGTGCTTTTCTCCGATCTGGTGTAATATCTGCCAGCCTTCTTTTAGAAGAGATGGGACAATTAATTTTGCTATCTCATTTATTCTCATAGCTCCTTGACTTCCTCCTGTGATCAGAAGAAGTTTACGGTCTAACTTAAATTCTAATTTTCTTTTACATTCTTCTTTATCTCTTGTCAATAATTCTGTTTTTACAAAATTTCCAGTAAGATACACCTTTTTTGTATTATTTAAGAATACCTTTGTTTGAGGAAAACTAATAGCTACTCCAGTAGCAAACTTAGCAAACATCTTTGTTACTCTTCCTGGAAAAACATTCTGTTCATGAAGCCAGAAGGGATAATTTTTTAAAACAGCACTTATAGCTATAGGAACAGTATTATAACTTCCAAATATTATTAAGAGATCAGGTTTCAATTTCTTAAATATATCATTCACTTCTTTTACACTCTTAAAAAGCTTTGTAGATTTTAAGTCAGAGCTTTTACTTATACTAATACCATAAAATGAAAACTTCTCTGAAATTATTTTTTCTTCAAAACTATTCTTTCTACCAATAAAACTTATCTCCCAATGAGGTGCTCTGTCTTTAATAAATTCAGCCATATTTAATCCTGGAAACACATGTCCTCCTGTTCCACCAGTAGCAAAAACTAAGTTTATCATTTTTTATCACCCAAAGTTCCAATTTTCATCAAAAGTCCCACTTGTGCCCAATTTACCACTAGTGCTGATCCTCCAAAACTTAAAAAGGGAAGAGGCAATCCCATTACAGGCATAAAACCTATATTCATAAGTATATTAAGCATTATTTCTATACTCCAAAATACTAATATACCTATTGTTAACATTCCACAAAAAATATCCTTCTTAGAAATAAAAATAAATAAGTAGAATACGCTTAATAATAACATTACATAAATAAAAAGTACAAATATTCCTGCTATTATTCCCCCCTCTTCTAAAATTACAGGAAATAGAAAATCGTTATAAGCTTCTGGAATAGAGAATTTTAATGCTCCTCTCCCCCATCCTTTCCCTAAAAGTCCTCCCTCTTTGATAGCTTTAAGAGCTTGAGTTTGCTGATATGTTGTAAAGAATGGAAAACCAGAAGAAAAAATAAACCTCTCTTTTCTATATTCGCTACTTAGAGTACTTAAAGTTATAAAAGACATTAAAAGAATTAAAACTAAGAAGAACTGTTTGAGATCTATATTCGCAATAAAAAGAATAACAAGAGTTGCTAATGAAAAAAGTATTATCATGCTTATATTAGGTTGAAAATATAAGATTAACGACATACAACCTAAAAATAACAAAATCCACATAAGTCTTATATTTTCAATTCTTTTCTTTTCTCTATTCGCAGAAAGAAAGCTTGCAAGAAAAATAATCCATGTAAATCTTACTACCTCCACAGGTTGGATCTGAATAGGACCGATTTCAATCCATCGAGCTACATCCCTTGATCTCCTTCCAAATGGAGGGATAAACACTAAAACTAAAAGGATCATAGAGAGGATCAATAAAATTACTGCATTTTTCTTCCAAAAATTTATAGGGAAGAAAGCTACCAAGAAAGCACCTGCTATTGCTAAAGGAAGATACGTCAACTGATGCTTTAAAAAATAAGAAGGGTTATTTAAGGAAACACTTGCCCATTTCCAGCTTGCAGTATAAATTACTGGAAGCCCAACAAGCGATAAAAGTAAAGCAAGAATAAATATAATCCTATCAAATCTTTTCATCTTTAATGCTCTCTACAATTCTATTAAAACTTTTTCCTCTCTCCTTATAATTTTCAAACATATCAAAACTTGCACATCCAGGAGATAAAAGAATGATATCACCTGGAACAGATAATTTAAAAGCTTTTAGTACTGCTTCTTCTAATGCATCTTCTTCAAAATATAATATATCGTATTTCTGAGCAAGTTCTCTCATAATCTCTTTTGTTTCTCCTATTAATATTACTCCTCTTACAGAACTTATTTTAATATTTTTAAATAATTCTTCAAAATCAAAGTTCTTATTTCTTCCTCCTAAAATTAGCCAGATAGGAGAAGAAATACTTCTAACAGCATAAATAGTAGAAATAGGATTTGTGGCTTTTGAGTCATTAATAAAAATTCTTCCTTTTACCTCTCCCACTTTTTCTAATGTGAAGGAAATACCCTTAAAATTTTCTCCAACCTCTTCTATAGTTTCAGGATTAATACCAAGAATCAATGCCACTAAAGAAGCTGCCATAAAATCATTAAGAAAAGCTTGATTTTTTAAACATTTCAAAGGTACTTTTATTTTCCCCTCTTTCCCATTTATCTTAAAATTTAAAAAGGATCCATCTAAGAATATACCATCCCCTTTCAAATTTAAGAGACTAAAAAATAGTTTCTGAGCTCTGCAGATTGATGCAAGTTTCCTTATTTCTTTTTGATCATAGTTTAGAATTGCAAAGTCATTTTCTTTCTGATTCATAAATATTTTTGCCTTTGCTTTAGCATATTCTTCCATACCTTTATATCTATCTAAATGATCAGGGTAAATATTTATAAAAAGGGAAATATAAGGACAGAAAGTCTCTATATCCTCCAGCTGAAAACTACTCACTTCTAATATAAAAAATCCCTCATTTAGGGTTTTTACTACATTTACAAAAGGAACTCCTATATTTCCTGCTACTATATTTTTAATTTGTGCAGCATTTAAAATCTCACCTATTAGAGTACTTGTCGTAGACTTTCCTTTTGTACCAGTCACTGCTATTATAGGAACTTTTGAATAAAGATAAGCAAGTTCTATCTCTCCTATTACCTTTACACCTCTTTTTGATGCCTCTTTATATATAGGATTATCCTTAGATATTCCAGGACTTATAACCAAAAGATCTATATTATTGAGAAGTTCTACAGGATGCTCTCCAAAAAGATATGAGATATTCAGCTCTTTTAACTTAGGAATAAGATCCTTAAAGGCTTCCTCGTTCTTTATATCGTTCACCATTACATTTGCTCTTTCCTCTCTTAGGAACTGAGCTACTCCAAAACCACTTTCTCCAAGTCCCAAAACTAATACATTTCTACCTTTTAAATCTATACCCATAGCAAAATTCCCCCAAGCATCATCACCAAATGTATAATAAAAAATCTTCCTACAATTTTTGTCTCATTCCATCCCTTTAATTCAAAATGATGATGTAAAGGACTCATTAAAAATACCCTTCTTTTCTTCCATTTATAAAAAAATACCTGTATAAAAACAGATAAAGATTCCAATAAAAAAATACCACAAACAAATATCATAAGAAGCTCTAACTTTTTCTCTACAGAAACAGCAGCTATAGCTCCTCCAAGAGCAAAAGCACCTACATCACTCATAAATATTTGTGCGGGATGTATGTTATACCATAGAAATCCCATTAAAGCACCAAGAAGAACAATTATCCCCACCGAAAGCAAATTATTAGAAGGATTTATAAAAAGAAGAGCCAAAAGACTTGCAAAAGTAGTACTCCCTGCAAGTCCATCAAGTCCATCAGTAAGATTTACAGCATTAGGGATTGCCATAAATAAGACTATAAAAAGTAAAAAATAAAGAAGCTTTGATTCGTAAAGAAGGTGACTTCCCCATAAAATTCTATAGTCAAAAGGAGAATAGATACTAAAGAGAATAACTGAAATAATAAAAGTAATTATAAGTTTTCGGAGAGGACGAATACCATAATCTTTATTCCTCAAAAGTTTTAAATCATCAATAAGACCCAAAAGTCCAAAAGATAAGACACAAATGGAGAAAAATCTGGTTTCTTTAAAAAAAAGAAAGGGAAGTAGAGATAACAAAAATATAATACCACCAATAATAGGAGTGCCAGTTTTTTCAAAATGTTTTGAAGGACCTTCCTTTCTTATATACTTTCCTATATTTTTACTTTTTTGAAAGCCAATCAAATATTTTAAGAGAAAAAGAGAGATAAAAAAAGATAAAAAGCCATAAATAATATTCTCTTTCATAATATAGCCTCCAAAAACTCTACAAAGGCTTCCATCTTCATTCCACGAGAGCCTTTTATAAGAATTACATCCTTAGGCTGTAAGACTTTCTTTAAAATCTCTTCAATCTCTTTTCTTTCTTTTGCATAAATTACTTTCTCTTCTTTTTGAGACTCTCCTATATTTTCATATGCCTTACCTATCTCTTCTCCAAAGAGAAAAATTAAATCAAATTTCTTTTCTAAAGCTTCTTTTATTACCTCTTCATGAGCCTGTAAGCTATAATCTCCAAGTTCCAACATATCCCCAAGCAAGATAAATTTTCTACCATAAGAAGGATAAATTTCTAAAAACTCTATAGCAGTTTTTACTGAATCAGGATTAGCATTATATGTATCATCTATAACTATTATGCCATTCTTAGTCTCTTTCACATTTAATCTTTGTTTTGGAAAATAAAGATTAAATGTCTTATCTATAGATTCTATATACTCTGGTTCAATTACCCATGCTATCCCTAAAGCCCCTAAGAGATTCCTATAAATGTTTTTGGGGAGAAGAGGTATTCTAAGAGTTATCTCTTTTTGATTAGGGAATTTGATTAATAGAGTTACTTCTTTATTAGTTTTCTCAAGAAAGACTCCTTGTATATGATTATTCTCTCCAAAACCAAAGGATAGTTTATTAAATTTTTTAGGAAGAAGGTCGTAGATTCTCAATGAATACTCATCATCTCCATTTAATAATGCATAACCATCTTCTTTCATATATTCAAAGATTTCACTCTTAGCTTCCATTATTGCTTCTCTTGATCCCAATCTTCCAATATGAGCCCATCCTATATTAGTAATAAGTCCAATTTCGGGCTCTGCAATCTTACTTAACAGACTAAGATCTCCTTTATTCCTCATTGCCATCTCTAAAATTAAGAAATCAGTATCTTCATCAGCTCCAACTATAGTAAGAGGTACTCCTATCTCGTTATTATAACTTTCTTTGCTCATATAGGTCTTACCTATATTTTTTAATATGTTAAAAGTAAAATTTTTGGTGATAGTCTTTCCTGAACTTCCCGTTATACCTATCACTAATGATTGAAGTTTTTTTCTATAGTAAGAAGCAATACTTTGAAGAGCTGAAAGGGTATCTTCTACTTTTATGATCACAATTTCCTTCTTAGGAGTATGATCTACTTTACTTAAGATAACTCCTACTGCTCCATTTTCTACTGCTTCATCAATAAATTTATGTCCATCAAACCTTTCCCCTCTTATTGGAATGAAAAAATCATTTTTATGAATAGTCCTTGAATCTATAGAGATAGAATTTATAGTTTCATCTATATTTCCTTTAATTAAATTTCCTTTTGTAGCTAAAAGGACTTCCTTAACAGTAAGATTCATTCTTGGTTAATTTCCTCTTTATATATTTTCTTGCAATATCTTGATCACTAAAAGGAAATCTTTTATCTCCAATAATCTGGTAATTCTCATGACCTTTTCCTGCTATAACTACAGTATCCCCTTCTTCTGCCATTTCAATGGCAGTTTTAATTGCCTCTTCACGATTCTCTATAATAATATAATCTGAAAAACTTTCATTCTTTACTCCAACTTCTATATCCTTAATTATTTTCATAGGATCTTCTGTCCTTGGGTTATCAGAAGTTAGAATAATAAAATCTGATAACTTCGCAGCAATAGATCCCATCTTATCTCTCTTTGTAGGATCTCTGTCTCCTCCACATCCAAATACTACTATTTTTTTACCTTTATTAAATTCAGAGACAGTCTCCAAAAGATTTTGAAGCCCATCAGGTGTATGAGCATAATCTACTATTACATTAAAAGGTTGACCATCATTTATAAATTCTAATCTTCCCTTTACTCCTGGGAAAGTAGAAAGATAATTGCCAATAAGTCCTATATCTTCATCCATAGCGACCAAAGTACCTACTGCAAATAGAATATTGTATATATTAAATCTACCACGTAATTTTGTATCAATATGCACTATTCCTTTTGGAGTACCTATCTCAAGATACATCCCTTTTTCGTTAGAAATATCTTTTCTCAAAAAGATTTCCATGTTACTATCATAAAGAGAAACCCAATATACTTTTTTATCTTTCAAATCAACTTTTTTAGTCCATTCATTATCCTTATTCAAAATAGAAAACCCTGAGGGTATTAAATAATCAAAAATCCTTAACTTTGCTTGGAAGTAATCTTCCATGGTTTTATGAAAATCAAGATGATCTTGAGTAAGATTAGTGAAGACAGTACCGCAGAAATTTACCCCCTCAATTCTCTTTAATGAAAGAGCATGAGAGGATACCTCCATGGCTACATGAGTAATATTTTTATCCACCATTTTTCTAAGAAGATCTTGAAGTTCATGAGGCTGGGGAGTAGTAAAATTAGATGAAAAAACTTCCTCATCAATTCTATACTCTATAGTTCCTATAAGTCCTGCTTTAAGACCTTTTTGATTCCAAAAATGGTATAAAAGATTAGTAACAGTAGTTTTACCATTAGTACCAGTAACACCTATTATCTTTAATCGCTGAGCAGGAAAATCATATAGAGCTGATGCCACAATCCCTAAACTTTTAAAGATATCTTTTACTTTAACAAAAAGAATCTCTTCGGCATAAAAAGATGAGGATAAATCTCCTTCATAAAATATTACTTGAGCGCCTTTATTAATAGCATCAGGAATGTACTTTTTACCATCTTCTCTTGTACCAGGAAAAGCAAAAAATATATCTCCACTTTCTATCTTCCGTGAATCTAAGGATATCTTGCCTAAAAAGGGGGGTACCTTACCTTTTATATCTATTATTTCTTCTTTTATATATAAATAAATCTGGTTCCAACTCTTCAATTTATCATCCTCCCATATATAGCCAATTTCTTAGTTAAATCTCTAAACAAAAGCACAGCACTTTCTCTTGCAAATCTACTTACTTTAGGCTTTTCTAACATAATGAGAATACAATATTTTTTATTTTCTAAAAAGAGGTATCCTAAGAAAAAATGGTTATATAACTCAGTATATCCATAAGGTGCTGAAACTTGAGCAGTCCCAGTTTTACCAGCAACATTATATCCATCAAGACCCGCATTACTTGCTGTTCCTCTTTTTACAACTTCCTTCATATAATTTAAAACCTCTTTTGATGTCTCTTCAGAGAAAACTTGTCTCAGATTAGAAGCTCTCTCCTCTAATAATACCTTTCCATCTTTGCTCTCTACTCTTTTAATTATATGTGGCTCTAATAAATATCCGTTATTACCAATACTACTTAGAATCCATAGAGTTTTTAAAGGAGTCAAAGCAATCCCATGTCCAAAACCTATGGTTCCTCTATTTACAACACTCTCTCTGATATTAGAAACTAAACTATCATTTTGAGTCAAAGTTATATCTAAAGGTACAGGTTTATCAACACCCAGAAGTTTAAAATACTTCTCCCAAATCTCAGGTTTAATCTTTTTAGCTAAATAGTAAAAATAAATATTACATGATCTTACTACAGCTTCTTCTAAGTTTACTTTCCCATGAGGTTCCACACATCTTATTATATAATTATCAATTATCTCTTCCCCCCTACATTCTATAATTTTTTTAGGATCTAAAATCTTTTCCTCTAAAGCTATAGCTGTGGTTACTATCTTGAATAAAGATCCAGGTTCAAATAGAGAATAAAGAACATTTTCTTTGCTACTTTGTTCTATAATTTCAGAAAGACTTCCATTTATATCAATATCAGGCAAACTTGCTAACGTTACAATTTCGCCACTATTAAGATCTATGATCCCTATAAAACCCCCCTCAGCTTTAAATTTTTCTACATACTCTTTTAAATAAATTGCAGAAATTTCTTGTAAATTCTTATCTAATGTAAGATATACCTTACTTCCATTTGAAAGATAACCATCTAAGGAGGCTTCAAGTCCATAAAGACCTTGATTATCTACACCTACGAACCCTAAAAGATTTGAGGTTCCAATCTTTAATGGATAGGATCTAAATGGTTCCTCTATAAAGAACAGTTTTTCTCCATCCACATAATTTTTAATCTTACTAACCTCACTCTCTGAAAGGATTCTTTTAATCCAGACAAATTCCAAAGATGAATTCATTTTTTCTTTTAAAGTCTTTGCTGAAATTCCCAGTGCTTTATTTAAATAAGCCAAAAGATCTTCTTTTTCTTTCTGAGATAGTTTTTTAGGATTCATAGCAAGCGACTTTCTTGTAACATTAAATACTAATTCTTCTCCATTCCTATCTAAGATTATGCCTCTCTCCTTTTTTGAGACTGTATAAGCTCTCTTCTCTCCGCTAAACTGGAGACTTATTATAAAACCTTCTGCAAATATTAAAATAACAATCCATAAGGAAAAGAAAATTTTTGCTCTATTTTGATTCATTATTATTTCTGATTATATGAAGATGCATAGTATCTTTCTTTATAAATTTGAGAAATTCTACCACTATTTAACCTAATCTCTACCACATTTTGGGGGTAGCAAAGTCCAAGCTTTGTTGCTTTTTCCTCCAAATCTTTAAAACTTAATTCCTTTTGTATAGTATTTTCTAAAAAGGCTTTTTCTGTCTCAAGAGCATCAATTTCCTTTGTTATCCTAATTACTTCATTTTTTAGATAAGAGACTTTTACATTTAAGAGTACCACTCCTAAGAAACACAAAAAGATGAGAATAACCCCTAAAATTTGTTTCATTTAACTTCCCTCCTCTCCCCCGCTCTCAACTTTGCGCTCCTTGCTCTTGGATTATTTCTAACCTCCTCAAAAGAGGGTTTTGCAACCTTCTTAGTAAGAATATAAAATTTATCTTGATTTTGTTTAAGAAAGGTTTTAACTATACGATCTTCCAAAGAATGATAAGTAAGAAACACTACCCGACCTCTAAGATTAAGTATCTCATGAGTAGTAGATAAAGCTTTTTCAAGATTCTTTAATTCATCATTAACCGCAATTCTTAATGCTTGAAAAACCCTTGTAGCTGGATGTTTCTTACTTCTTGGCACTATTTTCTCAATTAATTCTACTAAATCATTTACCTTTGAAAAGGGTTTTTCTCTTCTCTTTTCTACAACAGCTTTTGCTATTTTTTTTGCATATGGTTCCTCACCAAAATTTTTAAAAATATCTTCCAATTCTTTTTCTGAAAAATTATTAAGAATATCTGCAGCAGTAGCTTTTGTAACCCCTTTGGAAAATCTCATATCTAAAGGTTCTTCTAATCTCTGGAAGGAAAACCCTCTTCCGCTTTCTTCTATATGAAAAGAAGAAAATCCTAAATCAAAAAGGATGCCGTCTACTTTTTGGATATTTAAATCTTCTAAAATCTTAGGTATATAATCATAAGTAGTGGAATAAAGTTTGAAGTTTTTAGCTATCTTTCTTAATCGCTCTTCTGCTATACTTAAGCTCTCCTCATCTCTATCTATCCCTATTAATAATCCTTCATTCTTAAGGGCTTTTAATATTTCTGTACTATGTCCTCCAAGTCCAATAGTAGCATCAACTATTATCTTTCCAGGAGTTACCTGGAGGTATTCCATTACCTTTTCTAACATCACAGGTTTATGTATATACACTACTTCTTCCATAATTCTGCTACCTTATTATTTATTTCTTTCATCTGAGCTAAAATATCCTCTTCTTTATTTAATTCTTCCCATCTTTCCCTTGACCAGATCTCTATATACTTTCCTGCACCATTAAGAACCACATCTTTATTTAATTCTGCATAATCTTTAAGAAAAGACGGGATAAGTATTCTTCCCATTTTATCTACAGAGACTTGAAGAGAACCTGAAAACCAAAATCTGCATAGTCTTCTCATAGCATCATCTGTAGGAGAAAAACTGGTTATAATCTCTGAAAAGGCAGTCCAATCTGCTATAGTGTAAATGTTTATAGATTTCTCAAAACCCTTAGTAATATAAAAACTATCCCCCAAAAGTTGTCTAAATACAGTGGGAATTATGAGCCTTCCCTTTTCATCTAAAGAATGATAGTATTCCCCCACAAACATTAAGAGTTACCTCCAACATCCACCACTTTTTTCCACTTTTTACCACAGTATAACATATCACTTAACAAAATAAAAGAGGAATTTTTATAGAAATTTAAAGGGGTTTAAAAATTGGGTTAAAAGCTGTTTAACTTTTGTTCAAGATTATTAAAAAATTTGAGGAGAGAAAGTAGACCTTAAGCCGAATTCTGTTCTCTCCTCAAAGAGAGTGGCAACCATCTATCTACGGCAAAGATTACTCTTTGCCTCAAGCAGCCAACCCGAGGGTCAGTGGGCCACCTCATCCCCTCCTATTTGGCCTTGCACCAGGTGGGGTTTGCCAAGCCAGAAGGTCTCCCTTCTGCTGGTGAGCTCTTACCTCGCCTTTTCACCCTTACCTGATCTTATGCAGATCAGGCGGTATTTTTTCTGTGGCACTTTCCTTCAGGTCTCCCCTGACTGGGTGTTACCCAGCACCTTGCCCTGTGGTGTTCGGACTTTCCTCAGAATCTTTTGAATCTTTCTCAGATTCTGCGGTTGCCTGGTCTACTTTCTCTCCCTCATAGAGTTTTGTCCAAGGTATAACTTCAAAACCTCTTGAGTCTTCTTTCCTAACAAGTTTCCAATATGGAACCGAATAAGTTACTTTCTTTTCGTAACCACACTCGCAATATAAGGTTTTCTCTTCTAATCCGTCTTCTATAGGAGTAGGAGCCTTAAGCAGCTTATATCTCTCTGATAATACTTTTTTACACTTCGGACAGCGAGGTGTAGTAAAGTATTTTACTGCTTTGTTAATCAGATATAAAACTAATACTGCTACAGCTAAAAATATTACTAATTCCATAAAATCTTCACTCCATCCATAAAATTCTACCACAGTTTGGACAGTTTACAAGTTCACCTTTTCTTGCTTTTTCAAGGGCAATTTTAGGAATTGTCAATTTACAACCTTCACAAACCTCCTTATTTATTATTCTTGATATTGCTCTATTATTCTTTTGCTTAAGTAAAGTCTCAAACTCCTTAAGATCCTCTGAAGGGATATTAGTCTTTTTCTCAGATATCTCATTACTAAGATTTGCTATTTCATTTTTTATTCCTTCAATTTTATCTAAATATTCCTTTTCTTTTTGAGAAAAATCTTCTTTTAATTTTTTAAGTTCACTATCTATACTCCTCTGAAAATTACCTTTTTCTTCTAAAATTACCATCATATCCAAAATCTCATCTTCTACCACGTTAACTTGCTTTCTAAGATCTTCTATCTCTTCTTGTGTATGCATTAACTCTTTTGGATTTCGGAGAGTTAAAATTCTTTTTTCTTCCTGCTGAAGTTTTTCTCTTAGTATTGCTACTTTATCTTCTTTTTCTCCTTGCTTATCTTTTAATTCTCTAATTTCTTTTGTTATTTTTTCAAACTCTATCTCTTTTTCACTGATAGTTTTTAAATTTTCTTCCTTAAAGGAGTTTAATTCTAACTCTATATTATTTAAATTTCGTTCTTTCTCTTTTAATTGAAACATTAAATCCTGAATCTCAAGAAATATTGGTATAAGTTCTCTTTTCATACACCTAAATCCCTTCATCTTTATTTTATATTCTCTTTTAATTTTAGACAAAACGAAGAAAATTTAAAAGAGATAAATATTAGAAAAAAGGCTAAAAGGGGAAATTAGTAAAAGGAATATACGATATTGAGAAAAAGAAAAGGCAGTTTCATCATTGATATTTCTCAGATGCATAAAGAAAAGGGGGCTTTAGGATAAATCCCAAAGCCCACAGTTTAAATTGTTTATTTTAAAAAAAGGAAAGATTAAAAACTACTCTGGATAAGGTTCTGTATTTCCATTTGCATCCATTTTTATTACATATACATCACTCAATCCAGCGCCAAAGGACCATGTGCACCCTGCAACAATATAACCTCCATCTACTGTCTGCTGTATGGAATTTGCTGCATCATAATTACTTCCCCCATAGGTCTTATACCAATCTAAACTTCCATCTGATTTAAGCTTTAGTACATATACATCATAATAACCAGCACCAAAGGAACGTGTATAACCTGCAACAATATATTCTCCATCTGCTACCTGCTGTATAGAATCTCCTGCATCATCATTACTTCCTCCATAGGTCTTTTGCCAATCTAAAGTTCCATCCGATTTAAGCTTTAGTACATATACATCCCCCTTATCAGCACCAAAGGGATATGTCTGACCTGCAACAATATATTCTCCATCTGCTACCTGCTGTATAGAATTTGCAAAATCATCACCACTTCCTCCATAGGTCTTATACCAATCTAAACTTCCATCTGATTTAAGCTTTAATATATATGCATCATAACCAGCACCAAGAGAATCTGTCCAACCTGCAACAATATACCCTCCATCTACTGTCTGCTGTATAGAATTTGCCCATTCATGACCACTTCCTCCATAGGTCTTATACCAATCTAAAGTTCCATCTGATTTAAGCTTTAAGATATATACATTACCAACATCACCAAAGGAATATGTGCACCCTGCAACAATGTATCCTCCATCTACTGTCTGCTGTATAGAATTTGCTGCATCATCATTACTTCCTCCATAGGTCTTATACCAATCTAAACTTCCATCTGATTTAAGTTTTAAGATATATACATCAATACCAGTGTCAAAGGAGTTTGTATAACCTGCAACAATATATCCTCCATCTGTTGTCTGCTGTATAGAATATGCTTCATCATCATTACTTCCTCCATAGGTCTTATACCAATCTAAACTTCCATCTGATTTAAGTTTTAAGATATATGCATCAATACCAGTGCCAAAGGAGTCTGTCCAACCAGCAACAATATATCCTCCATCTGTTGTCTGCTGTATGGATTTTGCTTGATCAGCATTGTTTCCTCCATAGGTCTTTTGCCAAGTTGTGCCTCCCAAGTTGTTCACATTTACTGCTATACTTGCACTTCCAGAATTATTGATATTATCAATAGCTGCTACTGTTATTGTATGAGTTCCATTTAGTACTTTAGTAGTATCCCAGCTATATTCATAAGGAGCTTCTTTATCTTCTCCTACCTTACTTCCATCAATATAGAACTCTACTCTTGAAACTCCACTTGGAGCTTTCTCTACCTTTTTATTCTTTGCTGATGGAGTTTTATCTACTACTTGAACTTGTATAGAAACTGTTGCAGAAACAATATCTCCATCATGAGGATTTGTAATAGTAATTTGAGGTGCTTGTGTATCTCCTATAGTTACTGTTACTGCCTGACTTTCTCCTGTATTTCCAGCTGAATCATATGCTTTTGCTTTTATGCTATGAGTAGAGTTGTATTGAAGAGTATCTGTATCCCAGCTATATTCATAAGGTGCTTGTGTGTCTTCTCCTACCTTACTTCCATCAATATAGAACTCTACTCTTGAAACTCCTACATTATCAGTTGCTGAAGCAATTATATCTACAGGTCCAGAGACTGTTGCATTATTCGGTGGGAAAGTAATACTTACTGATGGTGGAGCTGTATCTTTTGGAGTACAACCAGAAAGAAAAATAAGGAGAAAAGAGACTGTAAAAATCTTGAGGAGAAGAAATTTATTTTTCATTTAATCCCCCCATTAATTATTGATTGAAGAGTCAAAAGTTTGTTTTCTATATAGTGGAAAAAATATTAACTTTTAACCCCTCCATCTATAATTAAATTATAACTTATATTTATTAAAAAAAAGTGATTTATGTCACACTTTTAATAAATTAAAAAGAGAAATTCAAAAAGTGCTAATCTTATATCTAAATAAAGTAAGAGGGCATGGTTTTTGTCAATAGGTTTATTAGCTTATTTACACAACCTTGAAGTTTCAGATTTTTTTAGAGATTTAAAATTAATGGTGGGCGGAGCAGGATTTGAACCTACGACCCCCTGCATGTGAAGCAGGTGCTCTGCCACTGAGCCATCCGCCCTCCCTTTTTTGTTTCCTATATATAAAAGATGGTGGGCCCGCCAGGATTCGAACCTGGAACCAACCGGTTATGAGCCGGCTGCTCTGCCGCTGAGCTACGGGCCCAACTTTCAGAAAGAATTATAAACTATTCTCTCTGAAAGTTCAAGTACTAACTATTATTTATACCTTGGGAAGGTTCTTGAGAGATTCTTCTATCTTTTCTTTTGGATAGAAATAATCCTCTAATTTCCCAGATAAATATTGATCATAGGCTGATAAGTCAAAGAAACCATTACCACTAAGATTAAATAATATAACTCTCTTTTCTCCTTTTTCTTTTGCATCTAAAGCTTCATCAATAGCTACCCTTATTGCATGATTAGCTTCTGGTGCAGGAAGAATTCCTTCTGTCTTTGCAAATGTAATGCCTGCCTCAAAGACTCTTAATTGAGGGCAAGCTCTTGCTTCTATATATCCTTGTTGATGTAAAGCACTAACTAAAGGAGCTACACCATGATATCTAAGACCTCCTGCATGTATCGCCGGAGGCATAAAATTATGTCCTAAAGTATACATCTTAAGAAGAGGTGTGGCTTTAGCCACATCTCCAAAATCATATGTATAAAGTCCCTTTGTAAGGCTGGGGCATGACTCAGGCTCCACTGCAATAAATCTTATTTTCTTTCCTTTAAACTTCTCCCTTACAAATGGGAAGGAGATTCCTGCAAAATTACTTCCTCCTCCCACACATCCAATCACCACATCTGGAAATTCTCCTGCCATTTCCATCTGCATTAATGCCTCTTCTCCTATTATAGTTTGATGCAAAAGTACATGGTTTAAAACACTTCCCAAAGAATATTTTGTGTCATCCCTTTTTACAGCATCTTCAACTGCTTCACTTATAGCAACTCCTAAAGCACCAGGAGAATCAGGATCTTGTTCTAAAATTCTTCTACCTGCCTCTGTATCTTGACTTGGACTTGGTACTACCTTAGCACCCCATACTTCTATAAGAGATCTTCTATAAGGCTTTTGATAATAGCTAACCTTTACCATATAGACCTTACACTCTAAATTAAAAAAGTTACAAGCCATAGCAAGTGCAGATCCCCACTGTCCTGCTCCTGTTTCAGTAGTTAATCTTTTTACTCCCTCCATTTTATTGTAAAAAGCTTGTGCTACTGCAGTATTTGGTTTATGACTTCCAGGAGGACTTCCTCCTTCATACTTGTAATATATATGAGCGGGAGTATCTAAATACTTTTCTAAGTTAATTGCTCTAAAAAGCGGAGTAGGTCTCCAAAGTCTGTAGATTTCCAAAACCTCTTCTGGTATAGGGATATATCTCTCCTGACTGACTTCTTGCTTAATAAGTTCCATGGGGAAAATAGGAGCTAAATCTTCAGGAGAGATAGGCTTCAAAGTAGCAGGATTAAGTGCTACTGGAAGTGGAAATGGCAGATCGGAAATAATATTATACCAATCCTTAGGTAACTTTGATTCATCCAACAAAAACTTTCTTTTATCTGGCATGAAATTCCTCCTTTCTGTAAAAACAAAACTTACTCATATGTACCTCCCCCTTTCAATATTATGGACTATTATATAACAACATCTTGGAAAAAAAAACTAATTTTTATACTTGATATTTTTGTACTTCTATGTTATTTTTACACCAAAAGGGTATAAATTGAGGTGCGGAATGTTTAAAACAATAGAGACTATAATAGCTGACTATAAAGCTGTTTTTGAGAAAGACCCTGCAGCAAGGAATTTTCTTGAAGTAATTTTGTGTTATCCTGGGTTTCATGCTATTCTTTTACATAGATTAGCCCATTTTTTATGGAAGCTTAAAATTCCACTCATCCCAAGACTCATCTCTCAGATAAATAGATTTCTTACAGGTATTGAAATACATCCAGGAGCAAAAATTGGCAAAGGGTTTTTTATTGATCATGGTATGGGAGTAGTTATTGGAGAAACCACCGAGATTGGAGACAACGTGTTAATGTATCAAGGTGTTACCTTAGGTGGTACTGGAAAGGAGAAGGGAAAAAGACATCCTACTATAGGAAATAATGTGGTGATTGGTGCAGGAGTAAAAGTTCTTGGACCAATAACCATTGGAGATAATTCAAGAATAGGAGCAGGATCCGTTGTATTAAAATCTGTGCCTCCAAACTGTACAGTGGTTGGAGTACCAGGAAGAATTATTTCCCAGGAAGGGAAAAAGCTTACTTCAAAAGATATGTTAGAACATGGAAATTTTCCAGATCCTGGGTTAAAACTTATTGAAGAACTTAATGCAAAGATTACATATTTAGAAAGTAGAGTTGAGTATTTAGAAAAAATTATAAAAGAAAGAGTTAAAGATTCATGATATAATAACACTGAAAAATAAGTGGTTCCCGGGGGAGCCCCTGATCCGGGGCTGAGAGTGTAGCAGGAGCTACTAACCCTTTGAACCTGATCTGGGTAATGCCAGCGAAGGGAAGGGTTTTCTAATTTAAGGTTCCCTCCTCTTAGCTGGTAGGGAACCTTAAATTTTTATAGGAGGTATAAACCCTATGGGTAATAAAAAGTCTATCCAAATACTCACTGAAGGAGCTTTAAGTGTTGCCTTATCACTTTTGCTGTGGTATATCCGTATTGGAGAAATGCCCCAAGGAGGAAGTATCAGTCTTCAAATGCTTCCTCTTTTCATATTTGCTCTTAGATGGGGGACAGTTCCAGGAATTTTTGTGGGAGTAGTTTACGGAATATTACATTCACTGCAAGATCTTTATGTGGTGCACTGGCTACAATATCTCTTAGACTATCCCATTGCCTTTGGTCTAATTGGACTTGCTGGTATTGTTAAAAACTTAAAAGTTTCAAGAGTAGTAAGTTCATTAATTGCCATTTTATTCCTTTTAGGATCAGTCTTCTTTTATATAAATATATCCTCAGAACTTCCTCAAGCTAAAAATTCTTTGGAAGAGCTGAAATTAAAAGTTGAATCAGTAGTAAATGAAGAGGAAAAAAATGAGATTCAAGGAGAGATAAAAGATTTAGAATTTAAGATAAAGTGGTACCCTATAACAAGAGTTGTGATTCTTATTGTGGGAATATTAGGTGGTGGTCTTCTTTTATATGGAGCTTATTTGAGAAAAAGTCTGGAACCAATAGAATTAGGAGTACTCTTAGGAGGAGCAGGAAGATTACTTGCCCATTTTCTATCAGGTATTATATTCTTTTCTCAATATACCCCACCTGGAACTGCGGCATGGTTGTATTCATTTATATATAACTTGTTTGTTGTTTTTCCAAGTACTTTCATATGTTTACCTTTAGTACTTCTTGTCTATCCAAAACTGAAGCAGGCTATGGAAAATTAGATGAAAATATTAATTTTTGCTAATGGAGAAAACCACTTAGAGTTTTCAGACATAGAAGATATTCTTCCTATAGATAAAATCATATGTGCCGATGGTGGCACTAAAAAGGCTTTAGAATTAGGGCTTCTTCCCAATATTATAGTAGGAGATTTAGACTCTTTTCCCAAGGAAATAGGAGAAAAATTAGTAAGTAGCAAAATTGAATGGAAAATTTATCCAAAAGAGAAAGATAAAACTGATTTAGAACTTGCAGTAAGAGAAGCACTAAATTACAATCCTGAAGTTATCTATTTTATAGGTCTTCTTGGAGGAAGAATAGATCATCTTCTGGCTAACTTATTTTTTCTTGAAAGAATAAAGGAAAATAGAATAGAAATCTTAGTAATAGACAAGAATATAAGAATCTCAATAATGAAAGGACAGGAAGAAAAATCTTTCTTTGGGGATAAGGGGGATCTAATCTCCCTTATCCCATTTTCTGAAGTTGTAGAAGGTATCTCTTCAGAAGGACTTAAATATCCTTTATATAATGAGTCTCTTTACAGAAATCTTACCCGAGGAATAAGCAATGAATTTACTCAAAATATAGCACAGATAAAAATCAAGAGTGGAACTCTTTTAATCATCCATTTTATAAAAAAATAGATCTCATAAATATAGTTTTGAACTATAGAAAAATAAGTTATCCTATGTTAGAATATATAGTCCTTCTATAAATCTTTTTATTTTTGAAAGGGAAAAATGGAGAAAGGTAAGATAATTCTAATTGGTTTAGAAAAAGAGATGGAAAGTGCCTATTTAGATTACGCTATGAGCGTAATTGTGGGTAGAGCTTTGCCTGATGCAAGAGATGGATTAAAGCCAGTACAACGTAGGATTCTTTACTCTATGTATGAATCTGGGATGTTTTACAATAGGCCATATAAAAAGAGTGCTCACATAGTCGGTAATGTTCTTGGTAGATATCATCCTCATGGAGATGCTACAGTATATGATGCCCTTGTAAGAATGGCTCAAGATTTTTCCTTTAGATATCCCCTTGTAGATGGACATGGAAATTTTGGCTCTGTAGATGGTGACGAACCTGCAGCAATGAGATATACCGAAGTTAGACTTGCCGCAATTGCATCAGAACTTATTGCTGATATAGAAAAGGATGTGGTTGACTTTATACCTAACTATGATAACTCATTGAAGGAGCCAATAGTACTTCCTACCAAAGTTCCACAACTTCTAATGAATGGTTCTTCAGGTATAGCCGTAGGAATGGCAACAAATATTCCCCCTCACAATTTAGGGGAATTAATAGATGCGCTGCTGTATCTTATTGAAAAACCTGATGCAGAATTAGATGAAATCCTACAATTCATAAAAGGTCCTGATTTTCCTACAGGAGGAATCATCGTAGGCAGAAAGGGTATAAGAGAAAGTTATCTTACTGGTAAGGGGAAAATTATATTAAGAGCAAGGATAAAAACAGAAGACAATAAAAAGGGAGAAAAAAGTTTAGTCGTAACTGAAATTCCTTACCAAGTGAATAAAGCTAACCTTTTAACTCAAATTGCACAACTTGTACAAGAAAGAAAGATAATTGGAATTAAAGATCTTAGAGATGAATCAGATGGACACGGAATAAGGATAGTAATTGAGCTTAAAAAGGAAGCAGATCCTCAAGTAGTTATAAACCAACTATATAAACATACTCAGTTACAAACAACTTTTGGAGTTATAACACTTGCAATTTTAGATGGACAACCTAAGATATTTACTCTTATTGAACTTTTAAAGGTATTTTTAGAGCATAGAAAAGATGTTGTTACAAGAAGAACAAAATTTGAGCTTGAGAAAGCAAAAAATAGAGCTCATATTTTAGAGGGACTTCTTATTGCTATTCAGAATTTAGATGAAGTTATAAAAGTTATAAGAAATTCAGAAAATGCAGAAAGGGCAAGGGAAGAATTAATAATAAGATTCAAACTTACTCAGCCTCAAGCTCAAGCAATCCTTGATATGAGACTACATCAACTTACAAAACTTGAGAAGGAGAAATTAGTAGGAGAATTAGAAGAGATAAAAGGAAATATAGATAGACTTGAGAAAATATTAACTGATGAAAAGAAATTATGGGAAGTAATTGCTAATGAGTTAAAAGAAATAAAAACAAAATATGCTGATATTAGAAAAACTACCATTGAGGAAGAAGAAAAAACCATTTTAACTATAGAAGACCTTCTTCCAGACAATCTTGAAATAGTATGTCTAACTGAGGAAGGATATATAAAGAGGCTTCCTCTTTCAACTTATCAGCTTCAGAAAAGAGGAGGAAAAGGCTTAAATACACTTGCTAATAACCGACAAGATATAATGGTTTCATTTTTAGTTGCCTCTACAAGAAGTACGCTACTACTTTTTAGTGATAAGGGAAGAATTTTTGTTATTAAGACTTATGAATTAGAAGAGACCTCAAGACAGAGCAAAGGAGTACCCATTAAGAATTACATTGGCATTAACGATGACGAGAAGATTACAGAAATAATCTCTTTAAACACATTCCAGAAAGATCAATATTTACTATTTGTTACCTCAAAAGGTATAGTAAAAAAGACTTCAGTAGAAGAATTTAAAAATGCACGAAAATCTGGCATATATGCCATAAAACTTGATGAGGAAGATTTTTTAGTTAATGTATTTCTTACCAGTGGAAATAACCAAGTTATGTTATTTACAAAGAAGGGAAAGGCTATAAGATTTGATGAGAAAAATATAAGACCTACGGGAAGAGTGGCTCGTGGGGTTACTGGGATAAAGCTTAGAAAAGATGACTTAGTAGTTGGAGGAATTATTGCTGAAGATTCAAAAGATATACTTCTTGTGACTTCTTTAGGAATAGGAAAAAGAGTTAAAATAGATATGTTTAATCCACAAAGAAGAGGAGGGACAGGAGTAAGAGCAATCAAAATTACTCCAAAGACAGGAGATCTTGTGGCAGTAAAAAGTGTTAGTCCCAATGATGAAATTTTAATAACAACTCAAAAAGGGCAAGTAGTAAGGTTATCTGCAGAGAATGTTCCAATACTTGGTAGAAACTCTCAAGGAGTTAAGCTTGTAAAGCTCAATTCTGATGATTATGTAGTTAGTCTTGATTTTGTAAGTAGGGAAGAATGAAAAAGTATGAACTTTTAGAACATACAGCTGATATTGGTGTGATCGCCTATGGAACAACAAAGGAAGAGGCTTTTTGTTCTGTCGCTGAAGCAATGTTTGATCTCATGTGCCCTTTAAATTCAATCCAAGAAAAAACAAGCTTTGATATAGAGGTGGATGCAGAGGATTTAGAATCTCTTCTTGTTACATGGTTAAATGAACTTCTTTATGTGTTTGAAGTTAAAAAACTTCTTTTTAAGGAATTTAAAATAACACTTATTGGTAGTAATCAATTAATAAGTCATTGCTTTGGTGAAAAATTTGATCCTAAAAAGCATGAGCTGCAAAGGGAGATAAAGGCTGCTACTTTTAATCTATTAAAAATAGAAAATCATGGAGACCACTGGACTATTCAAGTGGTGTTTGATCTTTAATTTATTATGGGATATTTAATTGTAGGAGAATCACAATCGGGAAAAACTACATTAATAAAAGTACTTTCAAGAGGGAAAGCACATCTAAAACTTTCTGAATATAATGTTTGTTCTATACCTAAGGAAGATGAAAGACTTATAAAGCTTTGGAAAATATTTAACAGTAAATCTTTAAACTTTATAAATCTTGATTTTGTAGATCCACCAGGAAATGTAAAATTCTCTTCTATTACATCTCAACTTTATGAGAGAATTCAAAAGTCCGATATAATCTTTTATTTAATTCCTGTTTTTAAAGAAGGGTATGATTTAGAAGAAGAAATATCAAAAGAGGAGACTGAACTAATATTAAGAGATTTAGAAGTATGTGAAAGACAACTTAAAAATAGAAAACTAAGCATTGCAGAAAAAGGACTACTTGAAAAGATACACAAAAACTTATTAGATGAAAAGCCCCTTTCATCTGTAGATTTCAGAGAGGACGAATTAAAAATTCTTTCTGCATGGAATTTCATCTCTCTTAAGCCCATCTTTTATATAATTAATATATCTAATTCTCAATTGGAAGATACGACTTTTATTGATTCCATCCAAAAACAGTTTAAAGATAAAATATATTTTCTATTCCCTGCAAAATTAGAGGAAGAACTTATAGAGCTTGACGAGAAAGAAGCTTTAGAATATCTATCTATGTACGCTCTCTCTTCAGATATAAGAACTCTGATCTTCAACAAGATTTTTGAATTTTCAAATCTTATCTCCTTTTTCACTGTTGGAGAAAAGGATGCAAGGGCATGGAAACTCAAAAAGGGAAGCACTGTTTTAGAAGCAGCAGATGTTATCCATTCAGATATTGCAAGAGGTTTTATTCGTGCAGAAGTTATACCGTGGTATGAGCTTGCAGAACTTGGGGATTGGAAAAAAGCTTATCAGGAAGAGAAAGTAAGAATAGAGAAAAAAGATTATATAGTCCAAGATGGAGATGTAATCTACATAAGATTTCACGTGTAAAAGTGCATAAAAAACTAAGTCTAATTTTATCCGAGTTTTAATCTATTTAATTTAATGATTCTTCTTTTTCTTTTACAAAATCAGCTAAGGTATATTTAGATAAAGTATTGCGAATATTTCCACTTATTTCTTCCCACAATGGTCTTGTAAAACAATTTTTAAATCTCTCACATTTAGATGGGTCATCAATACAATTTACTAACGAAAGTTTCCCTTCCAAAACCTCAATTACATCTAAGATTTTTATATTTTCTGGAGAGTCTGACAATAGATAACCACCTTCAGCTCCTACCTCTGCTCTTACAAATCCTTTTTGTGAGAGAATTCTCATAATTCTCTCTAAATATCTTAGTGGTATATCTTCCGACATAGAAATTCTACGAACACTTATAGGAGCTTCATTTGAGTGTTTTGCAAGAAATACAAGAGCTCTTAGACCATACCTGGATCTTGTAGAAAGTTTCACTCTTAACACCTCATTTAATTTATACTTTTTTAGGATTATTTTACGATTTACTACAAAAAAAGTCAAATTAAGAAAGAATCTATTTTGTAGATAGGTATGAAAGTATTGAACTCTTATTAACAAATATACAATAATATTCTAAAATATCTTCAAAAGATTTTATTAAGGTGAAAGATGAGATTTATTGCAGACTTTCATATACATTCAAAATATAGTAGGGCTACAAGTAAGGATATGACTCTTGAAGAGCTATCTAAATGGGCAAAGTTAAAAGGAATAGCCCTTCTTGGTACTGGGGATTTTACTCATCCCTTGTGGTTTAATGAACTTAAGGATAAATTAAAAGAAGAAGATTATGGAATATATTCTTACAATGGTGTTAATTTCATATTAACATCTGAAATTAGTTGTATCTATAATGTGGACAATAAAGTAAGAAGAATTCATCTTTTATTATTCTCTCCTTCCTTAGATGTTGTCTATAAAATAAATAGAACTCTTAGTAATTATGGTACTCTTTCTCAAGATGGAAGACCTACATTTGGTAAAAATATAAAGGAAATAATCTCTTCCTTATGGGAGATATCTGAAGAAATTTATGTTATCCCTGCTCATGCATGGACTCCATGGTACTCTATTTTTGGATCTCAATCAGGTTTTGATTCTTTAGAAGAAGCTTTTGGGGATATGAAAAATAGAATATTTTCTATAGAGACAGGACTAAGTAGCGACCCTCCTATGAATTGGAGGCTAAGCAATCTTGATAACATCTGTCTTATATCCAATTCTGATGCTCATTCTCCTAATAGAATAGGTAGAGAGGCAAATGTGTTTGACTGTGAGATGAATTATAAAGAAATTTTTGAGGCTATAAAAAATCAGGATAAGAATAAATTCCTGTTTACCATAGAATTTTTCCCTGAGGAAGGGAAATATCACTTTGATGGACATAGAAATTGTAATGTGGTATTTTCACCAAAAGAGAGTATAAAAATGAAGAATATATGCCCTGTGTGTGGGAAAAAACTAACCATTGGAGTTTCCCATAGAGTAGAAGAGCTTGCAGATAGAGAAGAGGGATCTATTCCACCAAATAAAATTCCCTATAAAAATCTTATACCATTAGATGAGATTATAGCTCAAGCAATAAATAAAGCTCCTTCCTCTCCATATGTATCAAAAGAATATCTTCAGATTATCAATCTTTTAGATACAGAACTTAATATTCTCATAGAAACACCTTTAGAAGATATTCAGAAAGTTGCAGGAGAGAAAATTGCAGAGGGAATACAATTAATGAGAGAAGGGAGAATAAAAGTAGAGCCTGGATATGATGGGGTCTATGGAAAAGTAAAAATATTTCCTGAAAATAGAGATCAGCTCTCCCTTTTTTAAAAAGAAAACTTAAATAATTCAAGAATTTTGTCTTTAAGAGTTGTTCCAGGTACAAGATTTTCAAAATCCTCTATAGCTTCATGAAACCCAATATCATATCCTCTTTTTTGGCTTTCAAGCCATTTGTGATCGGATATATATACATATAAATCCGCAAGAGTCCTTCCAGAAAAAGCATCCAGAAGTCTTTCTTTCTCTATTATTTCCACTATAGGAAGATATATACTCTTATACCAATCTCTTGCTGCCTCTTTCATATCTACTTCTATTCCTCTTTTTTCACTCATATAGTATTTATGTTCTAAGATCTGATTCAAAAGCTTCCTATACTGCCCTATTTCAGTAAGTACAATACCTTTTAGACCTGTGATAAACTCAAAATCAGATCTTTCCCTATAAAGGATATTCTCAATTTTGTTATCAGAGGGAATATACTCAATTACATGAGCATCAATTTCTTTCTGCCCTAATTTTCTTGCCACCGCAACTCTGTGGTTTCCATCTACCACATAATATTCATCTTTTATCTTATATACTTCAATAGGGGGAAGAACTTTACCACGTAAAATAGCATTTTCTAATTCTTGGAGTCTATTTATGGAGCTTGTTTTTAGAGGTCTAAATTCTTCATCAAAATCTCTATATCTCCCTACACTTCCAACTATCTTATCTACCTCAATAGTTTGATATCCAAGATCTCTCCATGTAATAAGATTTTCCTCTTTTAAAACCTCTTCAAAACTCTTAAGATACCTCTTTTCTCTCTTAAAAACTTTGTCTAAAAATCCCATGATTAACCTTTATAACTCTAAAGTAATTATTCCAGAACAGTTTATTACTTTTGTATTACCAACTTGGGTAATTCTTTTGGCATTATAGACATAGTTCATATGAGTATGCCCATGAAGAAAATATTGAGGTTGATATTTCTCTATGAATTTTAAGAAGGATTTAAATCCCTTATGAGCCCAATCATCACCTTCATGAATTTGTGAGGGGGGTGAATGTGTAATTACAATATCCACTCCCCTCCTTAATTTAAAAGAGAGTCTTTCAATACGTTTTTCCATTTCTTTTTCAGTATATTGAAAAGTGCCAGAACTATATCTTATAGATCCACCTATACCAAGAATTCTTTTGCCTTTAAACTCAATAATTCTTCCATCAATATTTTCACATCCTTCTGGTATCTTATTTAAATAGATCTCATCGTGATTACCATGTACATAAAATACAGGTACATTAAGTATTGTTGCAATATAACTAAGAAGCTCAGACATAACATCTCCGCAAGAAAATACCACTTCCACTCCTTTGTAAGGAGTAACATCAAATTTCTCATAAAAATTTGGAGATTCAATATCTGCTAAAGCTAATATCCTCAACTTAAGCTTTGGCCAATTCTAAGTTTAAGCTCATTAATATATCCTATAGAGGAAGGATCCTTATCTGCAAGATAAGCAAGATATACTGTTGCAAAGTCCCCAAGATAAGTAAGAGAGAAGTATTGTGTTAATGGAGATTTACCTTCTGCTTGCCATAGGAATATAGGGACACCTCTTGCTGAAATTTTTTCCTGCATAAAGTCTACTCTTACTTTCATCTCACCTTCTAAAGAAGTATAGAGAAATATTAGTACTAAAGGCTTAATAACGTCATCTGCTGCTTCCCATGACATAATCTCATTATGATTCAGCTCTGGAAAGAAATGATAAAATCCAGGATATTTAGCATTTTCATTTATCTGACACTTCCACCTATAAGCAGCTACCTTCCATTTCTCCTCTACAGCATATACTACTGGTATATGTTTAAACATCATTTTTGCAACTTTTTTAGCAATATTTCCTTCGGTAGGAACTTCAATTTTGAAATTCTCTCGGGATTTTTTAAGGTACTCAATAGTCTCATTAATTACCTCTTTTTGAGGATGTATAAGCCCTAATCTTTCCAAAATTACAAATAGAGGAATAGTCACGTAACCTATGGCTGCCCTTGGAGCCAATCCTGATGGAATTTCTACTAAAGTAAGATTTTTATCCTTTGCATATTCTTTTAGATTTCCTCCACTAGTTACTGCTACTACTGATGCTCCCCTCCCATAGGAAAGCTTAGCTGAGTTCAAAGTTTCTACCGTATTTCCAGAATAACTTATTGCAAAAACTAAAGTTTTATTATCCACCCAGTTTGGTAGATCATAATCTCTATTTACATATACAGGAAATTTTGCTTCTTTAAAAAGAATACTTTGAAGTATATCTCCAGCGATAGCTGAACCACCCATACCAAGTGCAAGTACCTTATCTATTTTGTTAGATATATTCTTAATAGGAGCATTATAAGCTGCTTCTGCAGCTTTCTCTATCTGTTCTGGAAGATGATATACTGCAGCGTGCATCCCTTTTGGATCTAATTTGTTAAGCTCCGCTATCTGGTCTAATTTTTCAACCATTTTTCTCCTCCTCTAAATAAGATTTATTTTTGTTTATTATGTTATTTTAGCTTATAATTAAAGCATTGACAATAATTCATTACTCTGTATACTTTAAAAGTATTTAAACTCTATAAAAAAGGAGAAGGAAAAATGGAGACAAAAATAACATGGGATGGAAAGATGAAATTTAAAGGAGTTACTCCTTCTAATTTCACCATTATAATGGACTCCATCCCAGAACATGGTGGGGATAATGAAGGACCAACCCCCATGGAACTTATTTTGGTTGCTTTAGGTGGATGCACAGGTATGGATGTGATATCCATATTAAATAAAATGAAAGAGAAAATAGAATCTTTTGAAATAAATATCTCTGCAGAAAGAGCTCAAGAGCATCCTAAGATATATACAAAGATACATATAGAGTATGTATTTAAAGGAGAAGATCTAAAAGAAGAAAATATTAAAAAAGCGATAGATCTCTCCCAAAATAAATACTGTTCAGTATCTGCAATGTTAAGAGGTAAAGCAGAGATTACATATTCTTATAAAATACTCTAAGAAAGGAGTTAAAAACTGTAATTATGAATAGTATAAGAGTAAGAATTGCTCCAAGTCCCACAGGTTATCTTCATGTAGGAACTGCACATACTGCTCTTTTTAATTGGCTTTTTGCGAGACATAATAAAGGTAAATTTATTTTAAGAATTGAAGATACAGATATTCTAAGATCCTCAAAAGAATATGAGGAGAACATCTTAGAAGGATTAAAATGGCTTGGCCTTGTATGGGATGAAGGTCCTTATTACCAAACTCAAAGATTAGATCTTTATAAGAAATATGCTGATGAACTTTTAAGGATAGGTGCCGCCTACTATTGCTATTGTACACCCGAAGAATTAGAAGAAAGAAGAAAAGAAGCTTTAGCTCAAAAAAAACCACCCAAATATGATAGAAAATGTTTATATCTTACTGATGAGGAAAGGACAAGATATGAAAGAGAAGGAAGAAAACCTGTAATAAGACTTCTTGTACCAGAGGGAAAAACAGTATTCTCAGATATTATTCGTGGTGATATAGAATTTAATAATGAAGATATTGGAGATTTTGTTATTATGAAATCTGATAGGATCCCTACCTATAACTTTGCAGTGGTAGTAGATGACTATACCATGGGAATAACCCACGTAATAAGAGGCGAGGATCATATATCAAATACTCCAAAACAGCTTTTTATATATAACGCCTTAGGTTGGAACCCTCCAGAATTTGCTCATCTACCTCTTCTCTTAGGACCAGATCGCTCAAAACTTTCTAAAAGACATGGGGAAACTTCTATCACTGAATATAGAAAAATGGGATATCTACCTGAAGCTTTAGTAAACTACTTAGCACTACTGGGATGGACTCCCGAAGAAAATAGAGAGATTTATACTATAGAAGAACTCATAGAGCTTTTTGATATACATAAAGTAACAAAGAATCCTGGAATTTTTGATATCACAAAATTAGATTGGATAAACACTCAACATATAAGAAGGCTTTCAGTAGAAAAACTTGCTGAACTTACTCTTCCATTTCTTGAAGAGACGGAATGGTTTAAAAAAGAAAACTTAGAAAGAAATTATTATTTAAAAGTAGTATCAATCCTTCAAGAAAGACTCAAAACTCTCTCTCAGATTAAAGAATATGCAGACTACTTTTTCTTAGAAGACTTAGATTATGATTTGGAAACAGTAAAAAAGGTTTGTAAGCATCTTGATACCCATATATACCTTCAAAAAATTAAAGAAGAATGGGAAAAATTGGAAGAGTTCACAGCTCAAAATCTTGAGAGTTCTTTAAGGAGTCTTGCAGAAAGTATGCAAATTCCCACTAAAAATCTAATACATCCTATTAGAGTCGCACTTACTAATAAGACTGTTGGACCAAGCTTATATGAGCTTGTAGAGATCCTTGGGAAAGATAGAGTAACAAAAAGATTGGAAAAATTCATAGAGTTTCTAAAAAATATTTAAAATCTTATGATTTTGCGTTCTCCATACAAAAAGCTCATAGAGATGGAGAAAGAGCTGCCTCAAAATTTGAGTGAGGGAGAGCGTTTTTTCGTGCATTATACCCTTATTCAAGCAAAAAGTAATTTTGAAACTGCAGAAAGATCTGATTTTTTTGTCTCCCCTACTCTATATTTCTACGGACTCGTAGCCCTTTCAAAAATTATAATTCTAAAGAAGAATAAAATCATTCCAAGAGAAGTACTCCACGGACTAACAGTAAGGGTTGCAGGGGAAAAATCTGTAGATTGGAATAAAAACTACGATCCAAGAGTAGAAACAGTCTTAATAAAAGAAAAGGGACTTTTCCCTACATTTTATAAATCCATATCACGTTTTGCACTTCCTGAAGGAGAAAAATATACCCTTGGAGAGCTTTTTACCTATTTAAATAGAAAAACCTCCTTAGATCCATTAGCAGTGCACTATCTTATTTTATTTCTTCTCAGCATGCTCTCAAGATATGAACCTCAAAAATGGGGATGGGCTTATGAAAACTCAGTATTTTCTAAAGAACTTAAAAGCTATTTAAAAAATGTAGGAAAAGACGTTTATGACCTTTGGATAGAAAAAATTAGATCATAGTAATTTTCAAAAATTTCTTTTATTAAAGAGATATCATACACTCTTTCAAAAGATAAGAGCTTTTTATAACTCCCATTAAAAAATTTCTCTATAAGGTTAAAAGTAGCTTCCTTTGCCCTTTTATCCTCAATAAGTTCAATAAGATCATATATATCCTGATCAGTTAAATATTCCTTACTCCAGATTTCTTCTATTTTTAGTCTCTCCTTATCTGATGCTTCTGAATAGGTATATAAAATAGGATATGTCTTCTTTCTTCTCCAAAGATCCGCAAGAGAATTTTTCCCTGTCTTATCAGGATTTCCCCATATTCCCATGGCATCATCAGCTATCTGAAAGCAGAGACCAAATTTTTCTCCTATCTCTTGAAATTCTTTTGAGATCTCATCTTTATAAGTGGCTGAAAAAGCGCCAAGATAAAAACATGTTGCAAAAAGCTTTGCTGTTTTTTTATCTATCATCTGCATATACTCTTTTAAAGATACTTCCTTTTTCTGTTCAAAGCTCAAATCTAAATATTGCCCTTCAATAAGCTCCTGAATAGTATGAGTTACTTCTTGTATAGATTTAGAAACAAGTAAAGGTGAACTCAAATTTGCAAGAATTTGAAAGGCTAAGTTAAATAGAAGATCTCCAACATTTATAGCTTGAGCCTCTCCCCATATCTTCCATACTGTCCATTTCCCATGTCTTTTTTCATCCCTATCTTGTATATCATCATGCACTAACGAAAAATTATGAAGAAATTCAAGAGCAGAACCTATATCTAAAGCATCATCAAGAATACCATTCAAGGCCTGATTTATCAAAACACAAAAAAGAGGTCTTAACCTTTTCCCTCCCTTGATATTCTCTAAAGGCTGAAAGTTTTCATCAACCCATCCCATATGATAAGCAGTAAGAAAGTGGATGGGAATTTCAGAAGAAAATTTATCCCAATTTTGTCGTAATCTTTCTTCAATAAGTAATAAGTACTCTTGCGAATTGTTTATATTAGCCATTTTATCAATTCTTTTAGGAAAATCCTAAAATTTTCATCTTTTAACGACTCATTATGAGCAGGAGTTAAACATATTATCTTTCCCTTTTCATAATTATGGTACCATCCTGCCACAGATTTCCCATCTTCAGATTCAGAGAAAAGGAATACATTTGTTCTCTCCTCATCACAATGCACAAAATAATGTTCATCTATAAGTTGAAACTCTATATTTTTATCTTTTTCAAAAAGCTTTCCATAATACTTTACCATTTTCTTTTCAGGATGATATTTAAAATATCCCCTCAGAATATCTTTTACATAAATACCTTCTGGATCATAAGATGCAAGTCCAGAATGCCAAGCAAAAATAATTCCACCATCTTTTACATAATTTAAAATAGCCACTTCAATCTCGCTATTCATCCAGATCTCTGAATCCTCTTTAGTAGGCTCAATCTTGTTTTCTCTACCAATAATAATCATATTAGGCTTCTCTTGTATATTACTCAAAAATTCAGAGATATTTATGCAGCTTAACTTAACATCTTTTAAAGCTTCATCATTCACAACATAATCTAAAGCTTCTTTGAAATATTCTTCTGGATGATAAAAATCTCCTAAAAGAGCAGTTATTTTTCTCATACCCTAAAAATTCTCTAAAAGTTCAATGATAAATTTTAATTTTCCAAAACTTTCAAGATAAGTATATCTTCCACCCTCATAGTCTCCATTCTGAGCTACATCTATACCTTGCATTTTAAATCTTTCTATTACTTGATTAGTCCCTTTGATAGAGAATCCAAGATGGTGTATTCCTTCCCCATGAGTTTCTAAAAATTCTCTCCAAGTAGAGGGATTCTCATCAGGTTCTATAAATTCAATCTCTATATTCTTAAAGTTTCTAAAAAATGCAAGTTTTGCTCTTGCATTGGTAGGTTCATCTTTATATTCTGTATGCGCCTTTTCATACATATCTGTTATTGTAATTTCTGGCTTTTCAACACCAAAAATTTTTGCATATTCCTCTACTACTTTCTCTATATCTTTAACAATAATACCTATCTGAACTACCACATCTGTACCTAAAACTTCATTTGCCATTTTTATTCCTCCTATTTATATAGTCTATTTTTTATTATATACTCTTCTACTAATTTCGGAACTAAATACTTTATAGATAGTCCATTTTCTACTCTTTCTCTAATTTCACGTGCAGATATGGGAAAATAAGGAAAATCAAGAAAAAATATTTTATTCCCATATTCTTCCAAAAAACTCTTAATACTATCATTCAGATCTCCTTCTTTTCTATTTCCCACAATAATCTTAGCAACTTCCAATATTTCATATGGGGATTTCCATTTTAAAAAATCACAAAAGGCATCTTTACCAAGAAGCAGATATAATTCATCATTGGGATAAATTTTCTTTAACTCTCTTAAAGTATCAATTGTGTAAGACAGCCCTTCCCTCTCTAATTCAATAGGAAGTACTTCAAGGTATGGGTTATCAATCGCAGCAAGAAGAGTCATCTCATATCTTTGTTTTGGAGAAGCATTTGGCACATCTCTATGAGGAGGCATCTTATTAGGTATTAAGAAAACCTTATCTAAAGAGAAGCTTTCTCTTGCAAATTCTGCAAACCAAAGATGCCCATAATGTATAGGATCAAAAGTCCCACCTAAAATTCCTAACTTTTTCATTCTTCTAAAGCTAAGCTTAAACTTTTAGGATTAAAAGTAAAGATATATTCCCCTATTTTAATTTTTTCTCCCTCTCTTACTTTATTCTTTCTCAAAAGCTTTATTATTCCTCGCCTTTTAATATAATTAGAAAAATAGGAAAAAGCCTGAGGATTATATAAATCTAACTTGTTTGCTAAACTTTCTACTTTTGGATCCTTTAATAACCATATTTCTTCTTCCTCTTTCCACAACAAAATTGGTACAATTTCTATATTAACACTTCTCTCCTTAGTTTCAATTGAGCTTTCTTTTTCCATCTCTCCAGCTATAAATTCTTCTTTCTTTTCTTTTATAATCTCTTCTAAAAGGTCTAAAAGTTTATCAAGATTTTCACCATTTTTTGCAGAGATAAAAACATAAGGTATATTTAAATTCATTAACCATTCTTCAAGCTCCTCTAATCTATCTTGAGTTTTGGGAAGATCAATTTTATTAAGAGCAATAACTCTTGGCTTCTCTAAAAGTTTTGGATTGTAAAGCTCTAACTCCTTTTGTAATATTTCATAAGCCTTTTGAGGAGGATTTTCATCATCACTTCCATCAAGGACAAAAATGAGCAAAGAAGTTCTTTCAATATGCCTTAGAAATTCATCACCCATTCCCTTATTTTCATGAGCTCCCTCCATTAATCCTGGGATATCTGCAACTGTAAAGGTAATATCTTCTCTTTCAACTACTCCAAGATTTGGAATCTTAGTGGTAAAAGGATAAGGAGCAATCTCAGGATTTGCATTAGTTATCTTTGAAAGAAGAGTAGATTTTCCAGCATTAGGAAGCCCTACAAGTCCTACATCAGCAAGAAGCTTTAACTCAAGATAAAGCCACTTCTCTTCCCCTTTTTCTCCTTTTTCAGCAAAGTATGGTGTTTGCCTTGTAGAGGTAGCAAAAGCAGCGTTACCCCTACCACCTTTTCCACCCTTTGCAACTACTACCTTTTGTCCATGGTAAGAAAGATCAGCAATCAATTCACCTGTCTCATCACTAAAGACAAGAGTTCCTACTGGAACTCTTATTACTAAATCCTCTCCACTTTTCCCTTTTTGGTTTTTGCCTTTCCCATGTTCCCCTGACTGAGCATAATAATGCCTTTTATAATGAAAGTCTAAAAGAGTATCAAGATTTTCATCAGCCTCAAGGATAACATCTCCCCCCTTACCACCATCACCACCTGCAGGTCCACCCTTTGGAACATATTTTTCTCTACGAAAAGCTACACAACCGTTTCCACCATCTCCAGCTTTTACATATATTTTTGCATGGTCAATAAACATTACTGTGTAGAAGAAACATTTACTATCTTTTTCCCATGTTTTACTGAAAATTTAACAACTCCAGGTTTTAATGCAAAAAGCGTAAAATCTTTACCCATTCCCACATTTACCCCAGGATAAAACTTTGTCCCTCTTTGTCTTATAATAATATTTCCTGCTTCTACTACTTCTCCTTCATATTTCTTTACTCCAAGCCACTTTGGGTTACTATCTCTCCCATTTCTACTAGCGCCACCAGCTTTTTTGTGAGCCATACTTTATCACCTCCTGAGCCTTAAGGAATTATAATTTCTTTAATTGATAACTGAGTGAATGGTTGCCTATGACCATACTTCCTTCTATAGTGCTTCTTTCTTTTAAATTTAAACACTGTAACTTTTGGATATTTATCCTGTTTCAATACTTGAGCCATAATTTTAACACCATCCACATAGGGTTTACCTATTAAAACTTCATCATCTTTACTCACCAGCAAAACATTATCAAGTATGACTTCGTCTCCAACTTTTGCATCCAATTTCTCTACATTAATTACACTTCCAACAGAAACTTTATACTGTTTTCCTCCCTTTTCTACAACAGCAAACATTTTCTATTAACCTCCTTAAGGATATACTCGTTAATGAATTAATTGACATTACAATTTATCATTTTATCATAAGATTTGTCAAGAATAACTATTACTCTTAAAGAGATTAACTTAATAGAAGAGTTTTCTTTGGAAGTATTTGAAAATCATTAGATTTTTTGGTAGAATACTTTTATAATAAGTTAAATACAGACTTAATCTGTACCTTTAAAAATTAAGTTATTGACAAAATCGGAAAGTTATAGTATATAAAATTGCTCGTGGCAAACGGGCCGCTAGCTCAGTCGGTAGAGCACCTGACTTTTAATCAGGGGGTCACAGGTTCGATTCCTGTGCGGCTCACCAGTTTAAAGTGCCCTCATCGTCTAGCTCTGGACTAGGACATCGCTCTTTCAAGGCGGTGACGGGGGTTCGAATCCCCCTGAGGGCGCCAAAATGGGCGGATAGCTCAGCGGTTAGAGCGCCTGCCTTACAAGCAGGAGGTCGTAGGTTCAAATCCTGCTCCGCCCACCATCTACTTTGAATTTCTAAAAACTCAAAATTTTAAAATGTTGTAAAGGATAATAATTCCTCTTAATTAAATTCTCATCCTTTAATTAAGTCTGTATTTCCATTACTAAAATATGTTGCAAACCTTGGAGAAAAAGCTCTAAAGATCCAAAGATTCTCTACATACAGCTCGTTAATAAAGAGTTATAATTATACTTAACTTACAAATTATTAAAGGAGGTGTACAAATGAAAAAGATATTTAAACTTTTTTTCTTAGTAATGTTCCTCCTTCTTTTTGTTTCTATTTCTGCAGCTATTGTTACTCCTTATGAGGAGACAAATGTAAAAGAATTTGAAGATATAGCATACCTAACCATTGAAACTCAAAATAAAACCTGGCAAAAGATCTATGGAGGAAGTGGTATTGAATATGCAAATTCCATACAGCAAACAGTAGATGGTGGATATATTGTGGCTGGTAATAATAGTAATTCTGATATATATGTATTAAAGCTTGATGCCAATGGAAATGTAATATGGCAAAAAGCTTATGGAGAAAAGGATTATGAATATGCAAAATCTATACAGCAAACAAAGGATGGTGGTTATATCATTGCAGGTGGGATATACTCCTTAAGTGTTGGTAATTATCAGGTATATCTATTAAAGCTTGATGCAAGTGGAAATGCAACATGGACAAAAACCTATGGTGGAAGATCTTATGATCATGCATACTCTATACAGCAGACAAATGATGGAGGATATATTACTACTGGTTATACAGGTTCCTTTGGAGCTGGAGGTTATGATGTATATGTACTAAAGCTTAACGAAGGTGGAGAGTTAGAGTGGCAAAAGACTTATGGTGGCAGCGGTGAGGATTATTCAAACTTCATACAGCAAACAACAGATGGGGGTTATATTGTTGCAGGTTGGACATATTCTTCTGATACTAACAATGATGTATATATATTAAAGCTTGATTCAAACGGAAATGTAATATGGCAAAACACTTATGGTGGAAATGGAGATGATAAAGCATATTCCATACAGCAAGTAGTAGATGGCGGATATATTGTCGCAGGTACTACAAGTTCTTCTGGAGCTGGAGGCTATGATATATATGTACTAAAACTTGATGAAAATGGAAATACACTGTGGACAAAAACTTTTGGTGGGAAAAATGATGATTATGCATACTCTATACAGCAGACAAATGATGGTGGTTATATCGTTGCAGGTTATACAAGTTCCTTTGGAGTTGGAGATAAGGATGTATATGTATTAAAACTTGATAAAAATGGAGATGAAATATGGACAAAAACTTTTGGTGGAAAGAGAGAGGATAATGCAAATTCTATACAACAAACAAATGATGGTGGTTATATCGTTGCAGGTTATACAGCATCCTTTGGCGCTGGTGGATGGGATGTATATGTAATAAAAATGGATGCAAATGGTAATACAGGACCAAATCCACAGTAGTTTTTTAGCTTTCTTTTTAAAATAAATAATTTAAATTTTAGGGGGGCTTTGGGGTTATCTCAAAGCTCTACCTTCTTTTTATATACACCTGAAAACATAAATGAAAATACCTTTCTGTTTTACTACTTCTTGCAAATTATATTATTACTACATTTGTTAATTCTACTATACATCTACCTTAATAAGATGAAAAGATACATAGGTATCCTTTGAGAGACAATAAAGTCTGAAAGAGGATTTTTTATCTGCTGTTATACAAAGTGAGCTATGAAATCTTAAATCTTGTGGCATACCTTTTTCGTGGGAAGTCTCCTTTTGCATATTTAACTTTCTTTTCACCTTTCACAATATCCTCATCTGCATATGCATCTACCACTTCACCTATAAACAGATTTTTATCTCCTGTTTCTATTTCTTGCTTAACTTTGCATTCCATATGAGCCACACATTCCTCAATAATTGGAGCTCTCACTCTGTGTGCTGGTTGTGGTGTTAGCCCTGTCTCTTTAAACTTATCTACTTGGTATCCTGAATGAAAACCGCAATAATATATACTTTGAGTCAACTCTTTTGGAGGAACATTTACAACAAACTCTTTAGTGTTCTCAATTAACTTACAGGAATAAGCTCCCCTTCCTATGGCACAAGCTATAAGTGGAGGTTCTTTTGATACAGGCATACAGAAACTAACTGCTATGATATTTGATTTCTCTTTTATATCTCCACAGGTTATTAAAAAATGTCTCATTGGCCACATAAATTCCAGATATTCAACATCAATCTTCATTTTTACTTTACCTCCTTTGGGGGCAGGTGATTTTTATATATTTATACTTAGAAGAGTTTGGTAAAAATAAAGTTTTACTTTTTACCCTGAAATTCAAATGCTCCCATATCTATACCCTTTCCTACAATTCTTGGATTTCCTGCTAAATCCACAGGACCTACATTAATTTCTGAAAAACCAGCATTAATACAAGGTGAATCAGGACATAATGTGAAATCTTCATTTTCTGGATCAGTAAACTTTGGATCTCCCATAATATTATGTTCTTTATAATCTGCTCCACCTTTAATATAATTTATAAGTGAATAATCTATCTCTGTATCATCAGTTGTTTTAATATCATTGTATTTTTCGTTTGCTGTATTATTGTAGAAAATTGAATTTAAAATCTTTCCTCCTCCATAAATTGCACCACCATCTCCTTCAGCCTTGTTTTCATAGAAAGTGCAGTTTATAAAAGTTGAAATTTTCTCACTATATATTGCTCCACCACTATACTCTGCTGAATTATTTGTGAAAATGCACTTTATGAAAATTAGAGTCACCTCACTATAAACTGCTCCACCACTATCCTTTTATTTCCCTCCTATATCTCCAATATTTAAAATCTCACTTTAGGTTCAGGAGAACTTTTAATATTGACTTAAAAATGACGATATGATAAAATTTGACTTGCTGAAAGCAGGAGTGGAGCACTTGCTTTAGAAGATTTAAATTCTGCTTTGCTCATTACAAGTTATTAAGGTACAATAATTAAATTGGGGTCGTAGTGTAGCCTGGTTTAACACACCTGCCTGTCACGCAGGAAATCGCGGGTTCAAATCCCGTCGACCCCGCCATTTTCTTTATATAGGCTGCAAAAGCCGGTGTAGCTCAGTCGGTAGAGCAGCCGATTCGTAATCGGCATGTCGCCGGTTCGAATCCGGCCTCCGGCTCCATAAAGAGGAAAATTATGAAAGAGATAGGAAAAGTTGTAGAGAAGAACAATGAGATTTTAAAAGTGGAACTTTCTCAATCCAATCTTTGTGCATCATGTAAAATGTGTGAGCGAGGACAAAATAATATGTTAATCCTTGAAGCACTGAATGAATGCAACGCAGATGTAGGGGATAATGTTATTGTTGAACTTGATAGAAAAGATTTTTATAAAGCAACTCTAACGATTTATGCAGTTCCTCTTTTATCTTTTCTAATTTTTGTTATTATAGGATATGCTATTGGAAATGCCTTTAAGATTGATCCACAACTTTCTGCTTTTATCATTGGACTATTGGGACTTGGAATAGGTTTCTTAATAAGCAGACTTATAGATAGACATCTTTCAAAAAATGAGAAGAAATTTATTCCTGTGGTAAAGAAAATTGTTTAAGGATTTTACTCCTCCTAAAGGATATACATTACTTCAGGTTGCTCCAAATTATATAATAGCAGAGGTAATATCTAATCTTCTTCTTTTGGAAGGTCTTCATCCACAGATTTTATCTTCCACTTTTCCATACTCGGATCCTATCTATATGGGAAGTGGATTTCCTGTATATGTTATAATTCCTGAAGAGGAGTATGAAGAGGCTAAAAATATCTTGGAATCTTCTAATGATATTTGAAAATTTGGGGAGATAAACTATGGAAAATCTTTTAGAAAAACTTAAGAAGGCAAAAAAAGCAAGCTCTTCTTTGGCTCTTTTAAATACAAAGGTAAAAAATGAGGCATTAGCGAAGATAGCAGAGGGTATTGAAAAAAATCAGGAAAAGATATTAGAAGAGAATGAAAAGGATATAAAGAAGGGACAAGAGAAGGGATTAAGTAAATCATTATTAGATAGAATACTTCTGAATGAAAAAAGGTTAAAAGATATTGTAAGAAGTATTGACGATATAATAAGACTTCCTGATCCTGTAGGAGAAATCATCTCTCTGCAAAAGAGACCCAATGGAATGCTTGTGGGGCAGATGAGAGTTCCTATAGGTGTTATAGCTTTAATATATGAAGCACGTCCTAATGTAACTGTAGATGGTGCTATTTTATCCATAAAAACAGGGAATGCTATCGTATTAAGAGGAAGTTCTGATGCTCTCTATTCAAATATTATATTAGCACAGGTTATGCGCTCTGCATTAAAAGAAACAAAGGTATTGGAAGATGCTATTCAAGTTATAGAATCTCCAGAACACAGTGTAGTAGAAGAGCTTTTACAGATGAGAGAATACATTGATGTAGCAATACCCAGAGGAAGTACTAATTTTATAAACTACATAATGGAAAAAGCGAAAGTCCCTGTAATTGAAACGGGTGCAGGTAATAATCACATCTATGTAGATGAAGATGCAGATTTTGATATGGCAAGAAAAATCATATTTAATGCAAAAGTGCAAAGACCATCTGTATGTAATGCTATTGAGAAAGTCCTTGTCCATAAAACCATCGCAGATAAATTTATTCCTCTTGTAGTAGAAGACCTCAAAAAAGTAGGGGTTGAAATAAGAGGATGCGAAAGAGTGTGTTCTATAGTTAAAGATGCTAAATTAGCTACGGAAGAGGATTGGTATACTGAATATTTGGATCTTATTATAGGTATAAAAGTAGTGGATTCATTAGAGGATGCCATAGAACATATAAATAAATATAATACTAAGCATTCAGAAGGGATTATCACTGAAAGTTATGAAAAAGCCCTTATATTCCTCAGAGAGGTAGATGCAGCAGCTGTATATGTAAATGCTTCTACTCGTTTTACTGATGGTGGAGAATTTGGTCTTGGAGCAGAAATTGGAATCTCTACCCAAAAACTTCATGCAAGGGGACCTATGGGTTTAAAAGAGCTTACAACTACAAAATATATTGTCTTTGGAGAAGGACAGATAAGAGAATAGGAGGTCTATATTATGGAACTTGGTATCATTGGTGGAGGGATGATGGGAGAGGCAATACTTTCTGGTGTATTAGAAAGTAATTTTTTACCACCCCAAGAAATCTTAGTATCAGAACCTGTAGAGTCAAGGGAAAAATACCTTAAAGATAAATACAATATTAGTATAGTTGATAATATTTTGCTGATAAAAAACTCTGAGTTTATTCTTATAGCAGTTAAGCCACAAAACATTAAAGGAGTACTTGAAGAAATAAAACCACATATTAGAAAAGGTCAAGCTTTTATTTCTATAGCTGCAGGCGTGCCATTAAACTATCTTGAAAAATATTTATATAATGTAAAAAGTCTTTTTAGAGTTATGCCTAATTTACCCTGTACAGTTAAAAAAGGAGCTATAGCTATAACATATAACAAGGCAGAAAAGGAAGATCTTAGGTTTGTAAAAGAGCTATTTTCTAATATAGGGAAAGTTTGGGAGATGGACGAAAAAAATTTTGATATAATCACTGCTCTCACAGGTAGTGGACCAGCTTTTGTCTCTCTTATACTTCAAAGCTTTGTTTTAAGTGGAGTTAATGGCGGTATCTCTTATAATACAGCAAAAGAGATGGTATTACAGCTTTTTGATGGTACTATTGAATATATCAGAAGTAAAGATCTTTCTTTTGAAGATATAATAAAAATGACAAGTTCTCCTGCTGGAACAACAATTGCAGGGCTTGAAAAACTATATAAAGAAGGAATTTCTGGAATAATTATGGAGGCAATCTCGTCAGCAAAAGAAAAAGGGGAAGAGATATCAAAAAAATTATAAGGAGGGATAAAAAGTGAGGAGAGAAAGAGGAGCATGGCAAGCAATCCTAATAGTATTCCTTATTGGAGCTATCTTAGGAGGATTTATAGGTGGCTTAAGTGAGCATTATTTAGTAAGTAAAAAATCTACTCAATCAGAGATACGAAATAATATACTTCCTGCACAGGAGGTATATATTCCAAGTTCTTTAGGGGCTTTTGAAAAGGATATCGTAAGTGTCGTAAATAAATCTATGCCTGCAGTAGTAAATATCAGCACAGTTACATTAGTAGAAAGTTTCTTCTTTGGAGTATTCCCACAATCGGGTGTAGGTTCAGGTTTTATCTTTGATCCAAAAGGGTATATATTAACCAATTACCACGTGGTTGAAAAAGCAAAAAAAATAGAAGTAAGTCTTTCAGAAGGGAAAAAATACCCAGGGAAAGTAGTGGGATACGACAAAAGGTCAGATCTTGCAGTTATAAAAATAGATGCTGAAAATCTTCCCTATTTACCACTTGGAGATTCTAACAAGTTACAAACAGGGCAATTTGCAATTGCTATAGGAAATCCTTATGGATTAAACAGAACTGTTACTTTGGGTATTGTTAGTGCAACAGATAGGACAATTGTGGAACCTAACGGTGTTAGATTAGAAAATCTAATCCAGACCGATGCTGCAATTAACCCTGGAAATAGTGGTGGACCCTTAATAAATATAAAAGGAGAGGTTATAGGGATAAATACCGCTATCCAAAGCGAAGCTCAAGGAATTGGTTTTGCTATTCCTATAAATACGGCAAAAAGTATAGCGGATAAACTTATTAAAGAAGGAAAAATCACCTATCCATGGATAGGTATTAGTGGATATGCAATTACTCCAGAGATGTTAGAGTATATAAAATTTGGCGTAGATAAAGGTGTTGTTATAGCACAAGTAGTCCCTGGCAGCCCTGCAGATAAGGCTGGACTAAAGGGTGGAAATAGAGCTATATATCTTGATAATACTCAAATCGTTATTGGAGGAGATATTATAACTAAAATAGATGGAAAAATTGTAGAGACTATGGAGGAGCTTAGAGCTGAAGTTCAGAAACATAAGGTTGGAGATGTTGTTGAGCTAACTTATATAAGAAATGGAAAAGAGTATACCGTTAAGATAAAACTTGAAGCAATGCCTGAAGATGTTTCCGGATAATCAAAGCACTAGTGAATATAAGGATATTAGTTATTGGAAAAATAAAGAATGACTTTATAAAGGCAGGAGTCAATGAATATTACAAAAGACTCCTGCCTTTTTTATCCCTACAAATTGAAAATCTACAAAGCTTTTCAGAATTTCCTAAAGAGGTAGCTCTTTCTAAAGAAGAAGAGGTTATTAAAAAATCTATAAAGAACTCTAAGTTTTTAGTAGCGTTAGATATAAATGGTATAAATCCAAGTTCTGAGGAATTTGCAGAAAAGCTTATCAAGTTCTGGGAAGATTCAGGTAATACTGAGATAACCTTCTTAATTGGTGGAATATACGGTATATCAAACACAATGTTAAAAAATGCTAATTTTTGTCTATCTCTATCCAAAATGACTTTTACCCATGATTTTACTTTACTCATACTTTTAGAGCAGATCTATCGGGGAATAAAGATCTTAAGAAATGAGCCATATCATTACTAACGCTTTTCCCAGAGTAGATAGACCCCTAAGGAAAGAAATATTAAATTTCCAAGCCAAGCTCCAATAAAAGGAGCTATCATACCTGCTTTAGCAAGAGATCTTCCTATAGAAAAGATAATATAGTAAATAAAAATGGAGATCAGGCTTAATCCAAAACTTATAGATCTACCACTTCTCCCCATCTTAAGACCAAGACCAAGAGCAAGAACAGCAAATATAGGACAAGTAAAAGGTAAGGCTATCCTTATATTGAATTCAGTAACAAGATTTTTTAAATCTAAGCCACTTCGTTGAAATAATCTTATCTGATCTAAAATCTCAAAGATGCTCATCTGTTCCAAAGGTTTTGAAGATGGTATTATTTGATTAGGAGTCCTATCTAAAAGAATTTTTTGCTCTTGAAATTCTCCTTGTAAAACCAAATCTCCATCTTTCTCCAAAGAATATATTTTACCATCTAAAAAATGCCAGCCATTTTCATTCCATTGGGCTTTTTTAGCAGTTACTATAAGTCTTATATCTCCATTATCAAGAAGCTCAATAAGAAGAATATCTTCAAAAACTTTTTTTTGAGGATCAACCTTTTTGAAAAAGTAAAATTTATTTTTTTCATTAAAGAACACATTTTCTCGGGAAGGAAGAGGTAAAGAGGTATTGTATGCTTTTGCCATAAGAACTTTCTCCCTCTCATAAGCTTTAGGAGAGACAATCTCGCTAAAATAAAACATTACAAATTGAGCTGAAATAGCAAAAATGAGAATAGAAGGAAGAAAATATTTAATAGATGCTCCTGAAGCTTTCATTGCCATAATCTCCCCCCTTTCATTAAACTGCCCTATTACAAAAATAACTGCTAAAAAGATTGCCATAGGGAAAGTATAAGTAAAATAGGGAGGGATTTTCGTAAGAAATAGTTCAATAGCCAAGCTCAAAGAAATAGATTTTGTAATAATCAAATCCATAAGACTAAAGAGAGGGGTTATAATGAGAATTGAAGTAAAAAGCAGTATCCCTATAAAAAAGACTGGTATAAAATTTTGAAGAAAGTACCTGTGTATAATTTTCATCAATATCTTGGGCTTTCCAGTAAAACTATGGTAGCCCCTTCTCCTCCTTCTGCAGCCGATGCTAAGTAGAATTCTTTCACATATGGAACTTCTGAAAGATATTGGTGAACTGCATTTCTAAGTTTACCTGTTCCTCTCCCATGTATAATGCGTACTCTTGGAAGTCCTGCTAAAAAAGCTCTCTCAAGAAATTTTTTTACCTCTTCTATTCCTTCATCTACTGTCATCTTTCTTATATTAATCTCCGTAGGTACATACTTTTCTTTTTTCACTTTCACATGTACAGGGACCAATTCTTCGCTATTTTCTCCAGGCTCAATATCACTCCATGGGACACTTACTTTAAGAATTCCTACTTGGAGAAGAGCTGTCTTCTTTTCAGGATCTATCTCAAGTACTATGCCCTCTTTTGAAGAACTTTTCAGCTTAATTTTTTCTCCTATATGTGGAATATATTCTTTTCGCTCTTTCTTTTCCTCGGTAGTAAAATCTCTTTTTATCCCCTTAAGCTCTTCTTGCAATTCTTGAGTATCTTTCATACTAATTTTTTCTTCTTGCATCTTTTTTATTATCTCTTTCAATTTACTTTCCGCTAAAGAAATTTCTTTAAATAATTCCTTTTTTTGCTTTTCTCTTAATTCTTCTTTCTCTTTCTGTAAATTTCTTTTTTCCTTTTCAAGATTTACTTTTTCTTCCTCTAATTCTTTGCTTACCCTGTTAACTTTCTCTATCTCTTCTTGAAGTTTTTTCCTATCTCTATGAAGCTCTCCTATAACTTCTTCCAGTTTTATCTCATCTTCAGAAAGAAGGCTCAATGCTCTATCCAAAATTTTTCTGGGAAGTCCTAATCTTTTTGCTATCAAAATAGCATTGCTCTTTCCAGGAATACCAAGATTTATTCTATAAAGCGGTCTTAAAGTCTTTTCATCAAACTCCATAGAAGCATTTTCCATTTCAGGATATTTTGATGCTATTACCTTAAGCTGAGGATAATGCGTAGCTACCACATTTATAGTACCCTTTTGATGAAAATATTCTAAAAGAGCCACTGCAAGTGCTGCACCCTCTTGAGGATCAGTTCCAGCTCCTAATTCATCTAAAAGTACTAATACTTTCTTGTCTCCTGTTCTTTCTAAATAGTCTATAAAAGACACGATATTTGTTAAGTGGGAAGAAAAGGTACTTAAATTTTGTTCAATGCTTTGTTCATCTCCAATATCAGCAAAGATCTCATTAAATATTCCTAAGGTAGTGCCTTCTTTTGCTAAAACAGGAATTCCAGCTTGATTTAAAAGAACAAAAAGCCCAATAGTTTTCAAAGTTACAGTCTTTCCACCAGTGTTAGGGCCTGTAATTACCAGGGTATTAAAAGTTCTACCAACTTCTAAACTTATAGGTATTGCTCTTTCCCCAAGAAAAGGATGTCTTGCTTCCCTCAAAATTATTGTTTGTTTTTCTTTTTCCAATATAGGCACAATACCTTTTCTTTTATCAGCCCATCTTATTTTGGCATATACAAAATCTAAATAGGATGTAATCTCAAAATTTTCTCTTAGCTCCTCCTCATGAGAAAGTAAAAGTGAGGTAAGTCTAATAAGGATTTTTTCAATTTCTTTCTTCTCCTCATTTTCTAATATACTAATTTGATTATTTAACTCTACAACAGATAAAGGTTCTATATACACTGTAAGCCCTGAAGTGGATTGATCATGGACAATTCCCTGTACTTTATTTCTAAATTCTTGCTTTACAGGTAATACATATCTTCCATGTCTTATAGTAATAATATTATCTTGAAGGTATGCTCTCCATTCCTTTTGAAGAATATTCTCTAAAGCTTCTTTATTCTTTTGATATATTTTTTCTTTTTTCTGTCTGATGGATCTGAGTTCTGGAGAAGCAGAATCAAGAACCTCACCATTCTGAATACATTTTTTAATTTCATGGTATAAAGAGGATAAAGAATGAATCGTGTTTTTCCAAAGATTAGCAGCTAAGCTTTTTGCCTTCTCTTGATATTCTCTAAGTCTTTTCCAACTTTCTATTGTAGATAAAATCTCTTCAAATTCATCTGGATATACAATTCCACCCATCTTAGCTCTTTCTAAATAGGATCTTATATCCTTTATTCCAGAAAAAGAAGAATAACCTAAAACTTGAATTGTTTTAAAGGCTTCATTATTTAATAGGTGCCATCTTTCAATTAATTCAGCATCTGTGGAAGGCTTGAGAGATAAGACATATTCTCTTCCACCAGAACTTTCTGCTTCTTTCTCTATTTCTTCTATTATTTTTTCCCATTCTAATGTTTTTAGAGCTTTTTCCATTTACTTCTGTCTTAGATGCACTCCTTTTTCAGATAAAGAGATCAAAATCCTTTCAATAATACTATCTACCTCACCATCGGTTAAAGTATAATCTTCTGCTAAGAAGAAGAGAGAAAAGGCAACACTTTTATAGCCTTTCTCAATTTTCTCTCCCTGATAAAGATCAAATAAATTAATTGAATTTAATAGCTCACCTGCAGAACTTTTAATAGTTTTTTCTATCTCAATTGTTGGCATATCTTCAGGTATAAGTAAGGCAAGATCTCTCCTTATTCCTGGGAAAGAAGGTAAAGGTTTATATTTAGGCTTTTCTTTCATAAATGATAGCTTTTCAAGATTTAACTCTGCAAAATAGACTCTCTCTCTTAAATCCAAATTTTGAGTAATCCAAGGATTTACTTCTCCTAAAATCCCAATCTTGTCATCATTTATAATAATGTCTGCCTGTTTTGATGGATGGAAAAACGGATAAGTACTTTTTATAAGATTTGAATTAGTTCCCCATATTTTCTCAAGTAATACCTCTATAATCCCCTTAAGATCAAAAAAGTCAGCTTTACGAATCTCATAAGGTATACTCCAAGGATTTGAATACCATTCTCCCATCATTAAAATACCCAAATGCTTTTCTTCTATATAACCTTTGGTAGATTTAAAGAAAACTTTTCCAATCTCAAAAGCAAATACATCTTTCTGTTGTTTATTAGAATTTGTCTGAGCAACTTTTAAAAGGGAGGGAAGAAGTGAAGTTCTCAGTATGTTATTTTCCTCACTTAATGGATTAGCTACAGAGACATAAGTATTGTAAGGTTCTAATTCAATAATTCCAGAATTTGATAGATCCTTCAAAGAGATGAAACTATAGTTTATAGTCTCATACAGTCCTAAATTAGGAAGAGTTTCTCTAATTTTCTTCTCAATAATTTCCTCTGTAAGTGGAGGATCTACTATTATTCCTTTTTGTAGAGGTAAGGAAGAAATATTATTATAGCCATAAAATCTTGCTACTTCCTCTACCAAGTCAATCTCTTCCTTAATATCCTGTCTATAGGATGGTACTTCAACTTCCATTACAGAATTTCTATTCACTTTGAATCCAATTTTCATTAAGATTTTTTCTATTTCTTCTTCAGAAAGACTTGTTTTCAAAATCTTATTCACTCTCTGGGGTCTTAAAACTATTTTAGAAGGCTCGGGAAGGTCTTTATAAATATCTATTTTACCTTTAGCTACTTCTCCACCTGCTACTTTTTCAATCATTTCAGCAGCATAATCCAAAATCTCAGGAGTTTCAAAAATATCTACTCCTCTTTCAAATCTCAAAGAAGCATCAGTCCTTAATCCAAGCCTCCTTGCACTCCTTCTTATATTTACAGGAGAGAATTTGGCAGCCTCAAGAAGGACATTTTGAGTACTTTCATTAATTTCAGTATCTTTCCCGCCCATAATACCAGCTATACCTACAGCTCTTTCTGTATCTGCAATTACTAATACATCTTTATCTAATGTTTTTTCATCTCCATTAATAAGTACTACCTTTTCGCCTTCTTTTGCTCTTCTTACTATAAGTTTCCCTCCCTTAATCAAATCAAAATCATAAGCATGCAAAGGCTGACCAGTTTCTAACATAATATAGTTAGTTATATCCACTACATTATTTATAGATCTAAGTCCAACTCTCTCTAATCTCCAACGAAGCCACAAAGGTGAGGAAGCTATTTTTATACCTTTTATAAATCTCAAAGTAAATCTTGGACACAAATCAAAGTCTAAAACTTCACAAGATGCATATTTTTCAATAGGATTCTTTCCTTCTTCTGGAACTTTCATAGAGAAATTTAAAGGAGTATCAAAATATGCTGAAATCTCTCTCGCTATACCTAAGTAGCTTAGACAATCTCCACGATTTGAAGGGATCTCAACTTCAATTAAAGAATCACCATCCCCAAAAAACTTACTAAATTTCTCTCCTACTGGATAATCTTGAGGGAGTATCATTATTCCTTCTTTATCATCGGAAAATTCTAACTCATATTCAGAACAAAGCATTCCTTCGGAAGGGATGCCATAAAAATCTCTTAAATCTATGAATTCATCTAAGATCTTAGTTTTTGGCAGAGCAACAGGAACTTTTGCTCCTTCATAAACATTAGATGCTCCAGTAATAATATTTAAATTTTTATTACCTATATCTACTTTACATACAAGCAAGTTATCTGACTTAGGATGTTTTTCTACCTCTTTTATCTCTCCTATTATTATTTCATCCCAATTTTTACCTATTCTATTCTGAATAGAGGCATAAAGTCCCACATTTCTTAAGCCTTTTACTACTTCCTCAACAGGAATTTCTTCATCAAAATATTCCATTAACCATTGATATGATATTAGCATGATATTCCCCCTTTAAAATTGATTTAGAAATCTTACATCGTTTTCATAAAAAAGTCTTATATCATCAATCCCATAGATCTGCATTGCAATTCTATCTGGTCCCATACCAAAGGCAAATCCTGTGTATATCTCAGGATCAATACCTACAACTCTAAAAACCTGAGGATGTACCATACCACAGCCCAAAATTTCAAGCACTCCTGAATAACCACATGCTTTACATCCTTCTCCCTTACAAACTCCACATTCCACATACATCTCAGCACTGGGTTCTGTAAATGGAAAGTAACTTGGAATAAAATATACTTTCCTATCTTTCCCAAATAATCTATGAGCAAAAATAGTAAGCACTCCTTTAAGCTCTGCAAAGGTAATATCTGTATCTACTGCAAGCCCTTCTATCTGATGGAACATAGGACTATGAGTTGCATCAGGCATATCTCTTCTATAACATTTCCCAGGAGCAACTATACGAAGAGGGGGTTTTTTCTTCTCCATAACCCTTATCTGTACTGGAGAAGTTTGTGTCCTTAAAAGGTATTCCTTATCTATATAGAAAGAATCATGAGACTCTCTTACTGGGTGATCTTCAGGAATATTAAGAGCAGTAAAGTTATAATAATCACTCTCAAGTTCTGGACCATATACTACTTGGAATCCCATCTCTTTAAACACTGAAAGGATCTCTTCTATGATTTGATTTATAGGATGAATCTTTCCTACTAATTTTCTTCTTCCAGGTAAAGTAATATCTATCTTCTCTTGTGCTAATTTCCTTTGGAGAGATTCATATTTTAAAATTTTTTCTTGATCAGCATACAATCTCTCAAGTTCTTCTTTCCATTCATTTGCTAATTTCCCCCAATTTAACCTTTCTTCATAAGACATCTTACCTAAGGATCTAAGAAGTTGGGTAAGAAAACCCTGTTTTCCAAGAACCTCTCTTTTTACTTCTTCTAATTCAGAAAGCTCTTTAGCCTCTAAGATTCTCTTTTTTGCATCTTCAAACTTTTTAAGATAGTCTTCATTCATAAATTACTCCTCCCTCATATCTTTGTCTTTGAGCCTCAAAAAGAAAAACTGATGCAGCAATTGAAACATTTAGAGAATCCACCTCTTTTTTTAGTGGAATCCTTAGTAATACGGGATTAAGGCTTAAATAGTTCTCTTTTTTTACTCCCCAAGCTTCGTTGCCTAAAATAAGTAAGAATGAGTCCTTGAAATTTTCTTTAAAGTATACTTCTTTTACTTTAGAATCAGCAATAATAACTTTCCAATTCTGAAAAAATTTGATAATTTCATCTTTATTAGAAATCCATATGGGAAGACGGAAAATTGAACCTACAGAAGCTCTTATAACCTTATAGTTATAAGGATCTACTGTATTTTCACTGAGAATTACAGCAGAGACACCAACACCTTCTGCAATTCTAAATATGGTTCCAAGATTCCCTGGATCTTGAAGATCCTCTAAATAAAGAGCCATATGGTTCTTTTTCTCTTGAAGCAATTCCCATCTTGGAGTAAGAAATAAAGGAAGCACCCCCATTATCCCTGGGGGTGCTTCTAAAAGAGTAATTTCTTCCATAAGAAAATCATCTATAACATAAATATCACAAGAAGAAAATGTTCCTTTTATTTCTTCTTGCTTTTTTTCTAAAAAAGATTTTGATATAAATAACTTTTCAATATAAACCCCATTTTCCCAGGCATCTAAAAGTAATCTCCAACCTTCTACTATACATTTATTGAGCTCTTTTCTCTTTTCCTTTCTATGTAATTTAATAATTTCTTTGATCTCTGCATTCTTTCGGCTGGAGATATATTTCATTATTTTACTTGATTTACTAACTCCTCAAAAACCTTTGGTTCTGATACACAAAGGTCTGCCAAGATCTTCCTATTTAAATTAATGTTTTCTTTTTTAAGAAGTCCCATAAATCTACTGTAAGAAAAACCAAGATTCCTAAGAGCTGCGTTTATTCTTATAATCCAAAGTTTTCTAAATTCTCTCTTTTTTCTTTTTCTATCAACATAAGAATCATACATGGCTTTTATAACAGATTGGTTTGCAATCTTAAATATCTTACTTCTTCTTCCTCTATATCCCTTTGCAAGCTTTAATACTTTCTTATGTCTTTTCCTTGTTATTGTACCACCCTTAACTCTCATTGCTCTTCTCTCCCTATTCTTTATAGATTATATTGGTAAAGTTTTTTCAATCTTCTTTCGATCTACTTTTTTAATCTCAGCAGGAATACTAAGTCTTCTTTTCCTTGAGGAAGACTTTATACTCAAATGATGCCCCTTTCCTGCTTTCTTATGAAGAATCTTTCCAGTAGCAGTAATTTTAAATCTCTTTGCTGCAGAAGACCTTGTCTTTAATTTACTCATTTTTTACCTCCTCTAATACAGCTTTTTTAGATAAAGATTTTTTAGGTACAAGTATACTTACCATTGCCATCCCCATTTGTTGTCCTTTTTTATCAGCCACACCTAAATCAGATATATCTTGCAAAACTCTTTCTAAAAGTTTATCACCCCACTCGTTATAAATCAACTGTCTACCCTTGAAAAGAATTACCAATCTTACTTTATATCCTTTCTCTAAAAACTCTCTGATTTTTCTTAACTTCACCTGATAATCATGTTCTTCAATATTAGGTCTCATCTTTATCTCTTTTACCTCTGTACCTACTTTTTGATTTTTCTTTGCTTCTTTCTCTTTTCTTGTTAATTCATACTTGAACTTTCCATAATCCATTATCTTACACACAGGAGGATTTACATTAGGAGCTACCTCCACTAAATCTAAATTTTGCTCTCTTGCAATTTTCAATGCTTGTTCAATAGGCATTACTCCAAACTGATTTCCATCTTCTCCTACAACTCTTACCTCCCGTGCTCTAATCTTCTCATTGACTCTGTATTCTTTCTCTATAGAAAACACCTCCTTGAAATATTCTTATTCTTCTAAATAATCTTTTATCTTCTTACTCCTACTTGGATGACGAAGTCTCCTTAGAGCTTTAGCCTCTATCTGCCTAATTCTTTCTCTGGTTACATTAAACAGTTTTCCCACTTCTTCTAAAGTTCTTGGCTGATTATCCTCTAATCCAAATCTTAACTTTAGAATTTCTCTTTCCCTCTCAGAAAGTTCATTGAGAAGTTCTTCTATATCTTTTTTCAAAGACTTTTGTATTGATACATCAGCAGGGCTTAATCCTTTATTTTCTACAAAATCTGCTAAATGATTATCTTCGTCTTCTCCCACAGGCATCTCCAAAGACAGAGGCTCTTGCCCCATCATGCTTATCTCTCTTATCCTTTCTACAGGAAGCCCTGATTTTTCAGCAATTTCTTCTTCTGTAGGTTTTCTCCCGAGCTCCTGAGTTAGCTGTCTTGTTACTTTATGAATCTTATTCATAGTCTCTACCATATGAACTGGAATCCTTATAGTCCTTGCCTGGTCAGCGATAGCTCTTGTAATTGCTTGTCTTATCCACCAGGTAGCGTAGGTAGAAAATTTATATCCTTTTCTCCAATCAAATTTCTCCACAGCTTTTATTAGTCCAAGATTTCCTTCTTGTATCAAATCTAAGAATAAAAGTCCTCTTCCAATATATCTCTTAGCTACACTAACCACTAAACGCAAATTTGCCTCAATAAGTTTCTTTTTTGCCTCTTCATCTCCCTGTTCTACTCTTTTTGCAAGCTCAACCTCCTCTTCAGGAGTAAGTAAAGGAATCTTCCCTATCTCCTTAAGGTACATTTTTACTGGATCATCTAATTCTATCTCTTCAGGAATCTCTAAACCTTCTTCTGTAGGCTCTACAATTTCATCTTCCTTTATATCTGCAAGTAGATCTCCATCTATGAGTTCATGATCCTCAAGGAAATCTTCTACTTCCTCTATATGCTCTTCAGGATATGGAAACTCCATAAGGACTTCTTGCGGAGTTACCTTTTTAGTCTTCTTCTTAGCCATCTCCAAATCATCTCCTCTTAAAAATTTATTCCTTTACTTCTAAAAGACTCCTCAAAAAATAAATTTCTTCCATTATTCCTTTTTCTTTCTCATGATCTAAAGATTCTTTTGAGAGTTCTTCTAATAATTTATTAATTTCTTTTTTTATTTTTAACTTTTGAAAATGCTCCCATAAAAAGGGAATCATTTCTTCCTGACTTTTAAACTCTTCTCCTGACGAAATTGCTCTTTCAATCAAAATTCTTTGCTCCTCATCCCATTGACTCAAAAAATCTTCTAATCCTTTTTCTTTATCCCAAACTCTCCATTTCTTTAATACCTCTTGGTATAAAGGGAAGGAAAAATCCTCTGGACTCATACTTTTAATGTAAGTATCTTCTACATTTAACAGAATCAATCCCAAAAGCGCTTCTTCAGTATGAGAAACTCCAAAATATCTTGTAATTTGTATTTTCTTTTTTTCAGCTGGAAGCTTCTCAGAAAAAAGTCTTGCTTGTATCTCCTTTTGAAGTCCTTCTTCAGGTACTCCCAACTTACTGCTGATAAATGGCACGTATTGTTTCACTTTTTCTTGCTTGACAAGTATATTTTTACTACGAAGAATTGAAGATGTCAATATTTCAATTATCTCTTCTAATTTTTCTTGAAAAGTTATAGGCAGATTTAATGTATACTCCACAAGAAAATCTAAGGAGGGTTTACTTTCTTTTATTAGTTTTAAAAACTCATCTTTGGAATATTTTTGAATAAATTCATCAGGATCTTTTACTTCCTTAGGTAAAGAAAGCCAGTAGACATCAAGACCTTCTAACTCAAGAAGTGACAATGCTCTTTTTCCAGCTTGAATTCCTGCATAATCTTGATCATAACATAAAATTACTTTTTTAACATAATTCCTTAACAATTTTGCTTGAGAAGATGTAAGTGATGTTCCTAAAGAAGCAACTACATTATTTATTTTTGCCTGATGAAGAGAAATTGCATCCATATATCCTTCTACAAGAATAGCTTCGCTTTCTCTCTTTAAGCTATCTTTAGCCTGAAATAAGGCATATAAATTTTCACTTTTGTTAAAAACCTTATTTTCAGAAGAGTTCAAATATTTTGGCTCTTCATTTGTAATTGTCCTCGCTCCAAATCCTATTATTTTCCCTCGGGAATTCGTTATAGGGAATATAATTCTCCCTCCAAAAGGATCTTTCCACTCATCTTTAACTTTATAAAGTACTTTTGCATCAATAATATCTTCTTCAGAAAATCCTTTCCTCTGAAGATACTTGAAAAGTAGAGCTGGATTTTTAGGGGCAAATCCCAATAAAAATTTCTCTTGAGTCTCTACGGAGATATTTCTTTTTTTTAAATATAATTTGCCTTCTGCCCCATATTTACTATTTAGAAAAAGATTGTAAAAGTTGGCTACTGCTTTATTTATCTCTAATATTATATTCTCTTCTGAAGCTCTCTTATCTTCCCTCTTTGGAAGTTCTAATCCTACCTCATGAGCAAGTTCCTCTAAAGCTTCCATAAAAGTTATATTCCTATAATTTAAAAGAAATGAAAAAACGTCACCTGAAGCTCCACAACCAAAACAATGATAAAGCCCTTTATCTGGGTTTACATAAAAAGAAGGAGTTTTTTCTTGATGAAATGGACATAAACCTACGTAATTTTTCCCAGATTTCCTTAGATTCACATAACGAGATATTATATCCACTATATTTATTCTCTGCTTAACATCATCTACAAAATCTTCTAATGCCATTAGAAAGACCTCCATGGCTTAGGGATAAATATACTTTCATATAGTTCAATAGCATAACTGTCAGTCATCCCAGCTAAAAAATCTCTTATTCTTATTATAATATTATCTTCCTTAGGAAGATTAGGAGAAAGTTTACGCGGATTTTTCATAAAATATTCAAAAAGTCCTGTGAGAAGCAATTTCACTCTTTCATTTTCAGATTTTACCTGTGGATTTACATATAAGGTTTCATACAAAAAATTCCTTAATTCCTCCATGGCATCCAATACTTCATATTCAAATTTTAAATTTTCCGAGTTTAGACTATTATATACTAAGTTCTGCACCATACTATTTATTCTCTCCCTATGAGTTTCTCCTAAAACTTTTACTACTTTTTTAGGAATACTCTCTTCCTTTATAACACCAGCTCTCAAGGCATCATCAAGATCATGGTTTAAATAGGCAATCACATCTGAAATTCTAACAATTTCTGCCTCTAAAGTATCACAAACTCTTTCACTAAAACAGACTCTAAGATCTTTTTGACCTTTACTATGCTGGAGTATACCTTGCCTAACTTCATAAGTCAGATTAAGTCCCATACCATCTCTTTCTAATTTATCCACTACTCTTAAACTCTGTTCAGCATGAGAAAATCCTGGAGCCCCATATGATTTAGAAATTTCATCAAGTATATCTTCTCCCATATGTCCAAAAGGAGTATGCCCTAAGTCATGTCCCAAAGCTATAGCTTCTGTAAGATCTTCATTTAGAGAAAGAGCTCTTGCAATAGTTCTTGCAATTTGAGAGACCTCAAGAGTATGAGTTAAACGAGTTCTATAATGATCTCCTTCTGGTGCAACAAAGACTTGGGTTTTATGTTTTAATCTCCGAAAAGCTTTGGAATGGATAATTCTGTCTCTGTCTCTTTGAAAACATGTTCTAATAGGACACTCTTCTTCAGGGAGAGCTCTCCCTTTGCTATTACTACTCAGAGTTGCAAATGGTGAAAGGAAATATTTTTCTCTTTCTTCTATTTTCTCTCTAACTAACATCTTCATAGGGAGGGGATAATTCCCCTCCCTAAAAATATCACCTCACTATACAGTTCTATCTACAAACTCCATCTTCTTTTGATACTTTAGTGTAGCTTGTGCTGCTGCAAGCCTTGCAACAGGTACTCTGAATGGTGAACAACTTACATAGTTCAAACCAATTAGGTAACAGAACTCAATAGATTTTGGATCTCCACCATGTTCACCACAGATTCCAATCTTCAAATCTGGTCTTGTACTTCTACCTTTTTGTACTGCAATCTTCATTAATTCTCCAACACCTTCGGTATCCAGATGTTCAAAAGGATCCTCTTCAATATAACCTTTATCTCTATATTTACCTAAGAATTTTCCTTCTGCATCATCACGGCTAAAGGCAAAACTCATTTGTGTTAAGTCGTTTGTTCCAAAAGAGAAGAATTCTGCAGTCTGAGCCAACTTATCTGCTATAATAGTTGCCCTTGGAACTTCAATCATAGTTCCTATTTTATATTCAACATCCACATTATTCTCTGAAAGAACTTCTTTAGCTATCTTATGGATAAGATCTCCTAATACCTCCATCTCAGACTCTAAAGCCACAACAGGTATCATAATCTCAGGTTTTACAGGAAGCCCCTCTTTTGCTACTGCCACAGCAGCTTCCATAATTGCTCTTACTTGCATTTCAAAGATTTCTGGATAGATCATTCCTAATCTACAGCCACGAAATCCCATCATAGGGTTAAACTCATGAAGTTCTTTTACTTTTTCAAGCAATTTTTCTTTTTCCTCTAATTCTTTATCACTAACTCCCTTTGCCTTCATTAATTCTATCTCTACTGTAAGATCTAATAATGGTGGCAAGAATTCATGTAATGGTGGGTCAATCAAGCGAATTGTTACTGGTCTTCCTTGCATTGCTTTGAATAGACCGATAAAGTCTTGCCTCTGTACAGGAAGAAGTTTGTCAAGTGCTTTTCTTCTTTCTTCCTCGGTTTCAGCAAGAATCATTTCTTGAACCAATGGTAATCTATTCCCTAAGAACATATGTTCAGTCCTTGCAAGTCCAATTCCTTCGGCACCATATTCAAATGCTTTCTGAGCATCTTGTGGTGTATCTGCATTAGCTCTGACTCCAATCTTTCTAATTTCATCTGCCAAAGAGAGAAGTTCCTTAAGCTCTTCACTCATCTTCGGTGGTATCATAGGAGCTTCACCAAGTATTACTTCTCCTGTGGTTCCATCTATGGTAATTATAGTCTCCTTCTTTACTATTAAATCTCCCACTTTAAACTCTTCTTTCTCAAGATCAATTCTTACAGACTCACAGCCTACCACTGCAGGTTTACCCATTCCTCTTGCTACTACTGCAGCATGGCTTGTCATTCCACCTCTACTGGTAAGTACTCCTTGAGCAGCAGCAAGTCCACCTATATCATCAGGAGTTGTCTCTGGCCTTACAAGGATTATCTTCTCTCCATCTTTTCCTCTTTTTTCAGCTTCTCTTGATGAAAATACTACTTTCCCAACAGCAGCACCTGGAGAAGCAGGAAGCCCTTTAGCTATAACTTGTTTCTTTGCATTAGGATCTATCTGAGCATGTAATAGCTGATTAATCTGTTCGGGAGATACTCTTAAAATAGCTTCTTCTTTACTAATTAGTCCTTCCTTCATCATATCTATTGCAATTTTAACTGCAGCTGCTGCAGTTCTTTTTGCATTTCTTGTCTGAAGCATATAGAGTTTTCCTCTTTCAATTGTAAACTCTATATCTTGAACATCTCTATAGTATTTCTCAAGCATATCTCTTACTTCAAGAAGTTGTTTATAAACCTGTGGCATCTCCTCAGCAAGTTTTGAAATAGGTTGAGGTGTTCTTATTCCTGCAACTACATCTTCTCCCTGAGCATTAGTAAGATATTCACCATAAAATTCCTTTTCACCTGTAGATGGGTTCCTTGTAAATGCTACACCAGTACCACTATCATTACCCATATTTCCAAATACCATAGTTACTATATTAACTGCAGTTCCCAGAGTCTCTGGAATGTTATGAATTTTTCTATAAGTAATAGCTCTATCATTATTCCAAGACTCAAATACTGCACGAATTGCCATTTCAAGCTGCTCATAAGGATCCTGTGGGAAATCATTCCCAGTCTCTTTCTTTACAAGTTCTTTATAAGCTTTTACTACTTCCTTGAGAGTCTCAGCAGTAAGTTCACTATCAAGCCTTACTCCCTGCTGTTTTTTATAATGGTCTAAGACTTCCTCAAATTTTTCATGAGAAATTCCAAGTACCACACTACCAAACATCTGAATGAATCTTCTATAAGAATCATAAGCAAATCTTTCATTGTTACTCTGTTTAGCAAGCCCCTTAACTGACTCATCATTTAAACCAAGGTTAAGAATAGTATCCATCATTCCTGGCATTGATATAGGGGCTCCAGATCTTACAGATACAAGAAGAGGATCGGAAGGATCTGCAAACTTTTTGCCAACCTTTTCTTCTATTTTCTTCATTGCCTCTAAAACTTCTTCCATCAGTCCTTCAGGAAGTTTTTTACCAAGTTCCTGATATTCTTTACACACATCAGTGGTTATAATAAATCCTGGAGGTACTGGAAGTCCTGCTTTTGTCATATCTGCAAGACCAGCACCCTTTCCCCCAAAAAGATTACGATTCTTACCATCAGCCTCTTCAAATGAATATACTCTCTTTTTTGACATATCCCATCCTCCTTACTCTTTTATATTTTTTTAAACTTATCTTAGAAATTATACCATAAAGTTATATAGAGAGGTTTTAATAAAAGTTTAAAATCACTTTGAAAGTTTACTCCAATCACAAATCTCCCATAAAAAGTTTTTGATATCAAAGAGAAGAGATAATCTATTCTCTTTCTCCTTTTCAACGGGAGACATAACTAATACATTGTCAAAAAACTCTTCTATTAACTCTGGCATTTTAAAAAATTTCTCATTAGATATTAAGATCTTATAATTTCCATTCCATATATCCTCTTCAAGGTCTTTCTTTAGCTCAACGAAAGCTTTATATAATTCTCTTTCATAAGGAAGAGAAAAGGAATCTATCTCTATACTATTTGACTCATAATCCTTAGGAAGTATTCTGTATAATCTATTAAAAGCAGTATTTATAGCATCAAAAGAAGGATGATTTTTTAGTTCTAAGATAAAATTAAATCTATTCTTAGTTTTCCAAACTGGGTCGTATCCTATGCTTAATACACTATCTATTACATCTTGAGGATACTTCCTATCTAAAAGCATATTTCTTAGTCTTTGCTGTATAAAACTATATCCCTTCTCTAACCTATCCTTCTTATCCTCAGGAAAGTTATAAACCATCCAAGAGTATTCAAACAGATCCCTTAAATTCAAAGGAATTTCCATCTCCCAAAGAATCTTTAAGAGCCCGACGATTAATCTTCTAAGTCCAATAGGATCCTCGGATCCTGTAGGAAAAAGATCTAAAGCAAAATATCCTGTAAGACTATCTATCCTATCTGCAATCCCAAGAAAAGCAGAAAGAATGAGAGATGGCAATTTATCATCTGCCGTCCTCGGGTATATATACTCTCCAATTACCTCTGGAACAGGCTTTTTTTCTCCTGAAATCTTTGCATATATTCCTCCCATTATTCCATGAAGCTCAGGATACTCGCTTACCATTAAGGTTCCAAGATCTGCTTTATATAGATCTACTGCTCTTAAAAGAATATTTCTTTCTTCTTCCGAGAGAGAAAGTTTTTGGACCAATTCCTCAATTATTTTTCTTACTCTTTCAACTTTATCTTTTATAGATCCTAAGCTTTCTTGAAATATAATGCCCTCAAGTTTTTCATTATATTCTTCTAAAGGTATTTTTTTATCTTCATTAAAGTAGTATTCTGCATCCTCAAGTCTTGCTTTAACAACCTTTTCATTTCCTTGAATAACTATCTCACTGTATTTGTCTGTTCCATTTCTAATAACTATGAATTTATTAGAAAATTTATTATCTTTTTCTCTCAAAGGAAAGTATCTTTGTTTCTTCTCTAAGGTTACTTCTAAGACAATTTCAGGAAGTTCTAAGTATTTTTTGTCAAATCTACCTAAAAGAGCAGTAGGATATTCTACTAAGAAGTTAACTTCATCTAATAATCCTGAATCATAGACCAAATTACACATATTTTCCTGTGCTATCTCATCTATTTGTTTTAATATCTCTTTTTTTCTCTCTTCATGGTCTACTATCACAAAATTCTCACGCATAGTAGTAAGATACGATTTTGCATCTTTTATCTCAATATTCTTATCAGACAAAAATCTTGGAGATCTTGAAAACTTAGAGGACTTTACACCTGCAACCTCAACAGGAATTAACTCATCACCAAAAAGGACTATTAACCATCTTATAGGTCTTCCAAAAGTAAATTTTATATTTCCCCATTGCATCATCTTAGGAAAACGAAGATTTTGAAGAAGATCTACAACAAAATTAGGGATAATCTGAGAGGTATTTTTACCCTCAATCCTTTTTTTCAAAAAAATATACTTACCTTTTAGAGTTTCTCCTATATATAGGTCACTTAGAGATACCTTATATTGTTCTGCAAACTTTTTAGCAGGTTCAGTCCAACTTCCATCTTTATAACCCACATGTGCTGCAGGACCTCTAATCTCTTCTTCTTGAGATTCTTGAGTCTCAAAAAGATCTTCTATATAAATTACAAGTCTTCTTGGGGTTGCCCATACTTTTACATCTTTATAATCAAGAAGATTTGAAGAGAGAAAATTAATTGTGATATTTTTCATTTGATTTAAAGCAGGCTCTAAAAAAGATGCAGGCATTTCTTCAGTTCCAATTTCTAATAATAGATCCCTATGCAAAATTTTTTTCCTCCCTTCTTACCGTTTTCTTTAAAAGTGGAAAACCTAAAGTTTCTCTACTTTTCAAATAATTTTCTGCGGCTTTAGCAGCGAGTCTTCTTATCCTTGAAATATACTGTGACCTCTGAACTACACTTATAGCCCCTCTCGCATCAAGTAAGTTGAAAGTATGGGAACATTTTAAGACATAATCATAGGCAGGAAAGGTTAGTCCTTCATTTAATAATCGTTCCGATTCTTTTTCATACTCATTAAAAAGCAACCTAAGTCTTTCTATATCTGCCAGTTCAAAATTATATTTACAATTTTCTATCTCGCTTTGAAGATGCACATCACCATAAGTAATATTATCTTGCCATAAAATATCTTTAAAATCATCTACACCTTGAATATACATTGTTATTCTTTCAAGCCCATAGGTAATCTCTGCAGAAATAGGAAATAAATCAAAGCCACCACACTGCTGGAAATAGGTAAACTGAGTAATCTCCATTCCATCTAACCAAACTTCCCAACCTATTCCCCATGCTCCTAAGGTTGGAGACTCCCAGTTATCTTCTACGAACCTAATATCATGCTTCTCTATATCTATCCCTAAATATCGTAAACTATCAATATAAATCTCTTGGACATTAGAAGGAGATGGCTTTAAGATTACTTGATATTGATAGTAATGCTGGAGACGATTTGGATTTTCGCCATATCTCCCATCAGTAGGACGTCTTGAAGGCTCTACATATGCTACATTCCATGGTTCTGGTCCTAAAACTCTAAAAAAAGTTGCGGGATTCATCGTTCCAGCTCCAACTTCAATATCATACGGTTGCTGAATAATACAGCCTTGTTTGTGCCAGAATTCATTTAGTTTAAATATGATCTCTTGAAAAAGCATTCTTTTATCTCCCTCCTAAAATATCCTCTCTTTTATCTTATCAAAAAACTCATCCTGTATAGGAGTTTTTTCCCAATCCTCTTTTATTAATTTTTCAAAAGGCTCTCCCAATATCTTGTTATAATTCTTTATCTCATCAAACGGTATAACAAACCCATTTCTAACACAATTCTTACAAAATATCTTATTGTCTAAAAAATCTACGACTACAAAGTCACTTAAACCCTTATTACAAGAAGCACATTTCTCTGAAAATGGAGCCAAAAATCCTAATCTTTGCCAAATTTTAAGTAGAAAAATTTTCCCTATGCTTCCGTTAACTTTTTTTACCTGCAAAAAACTTAAAAGAAGATTAAAAACCTCTGTATCTTTGACTTCTAATGGAATACTCTCATTAAATAGATCAATATACTTTGCTACCAAGAAGAAGTTATTTAGATCATCTTTTAAATCTGAAAAACGGTCATAGACCTGCCAATTTACTAATAAATCAAGCTCTTTTCTGTTAACAAAATAACCTTTACCATAAGTAAGCACTTCTACACGTCCCCTTAAACGATTCTTCATTTTTAATGCCCCTGGTGCCTTTACCCAAAATTTACCTTTTCCCTTACCATAGACATTTAGCAATAAATCTCCGTCTCCCACCTTTTTCCTATTCAAAATTATTCCTTCTTCATAATAATATCTATTCTCTAATCCCATTGACTATACTCACACTATTAGAAGCCCCAATTCTATCTGCTCCTGCTTTTATCATATTTAGTGCCTGTTCAAAATCTCTTATACCACCAGATGCTTTAATTTTTAAGTCTTCACCTGCAACTCTCTTTAAAAGTAAAATATCTTCCACTGTTGCTCCTCCAGTTCCAAAACCTGTAGATGTCTTTACAAAATGAGCACCACTTTCTTTTATGATCTCTGTAGCATAAACTTTTTCATCATCAGTCAAATAGCAGGTTTCTATTATTACTTTCACTATATGATTCTCTGCAGCTTTCACAATCTCTCTTATCTCATTAGCAAGATAATCTCTCCTTCTATCTTTCAAAGCACCAATATTTATGACCATATCAAACTCATTAGCTCCAAGTTCTAAAGTTTTTGAAACCTGAAATACCTTTATAGAAGTAGCACTTGCTCCCAAAGGAAAATCTATAACAGTACAGATTTTAATATCTGTACCCTCTAAAAAATTCTTGGCTAAGGGAATATAACAAGAATTAATGCATACAGAATAAAAACCATATTCTATTGCTTCTAAACACAATTTCTCAATATCTTTTGTTGTAGCAATAGGTTTAAGTAAAGTATGATCTATCATTTTAGCTAAGGTCTTTTTATCCATAATTCACCTCTATTGATATCCTAATTCTCTCAAAACTTCGGGCTTTTTTCTCCACTTCTCTTTAACTTTAACCCACAGATCTAAGTAAACCTGTTTTTCAAAATAATCTTCAAGTTCCATACGAGCTAAGGTACCAATCTTTTTTAACATCTGTCCATCTTTCCCTATAATAATTGCTTTTTGAGTTGGTCGTTCCACAAGAATAGTAGCCCTTATATAGACAAGCACACCATTCTTTCTATCTTCAATCTCATCTACATATACTGTCACCGAGTGAGGAAGTTCTTGATGAGTAAGATGAATGATCTTTTCTCTAATTATCTCAGAAATCCAGAATTTATCTGTTTGATCCGTAAGCATATCTGGAGGATATAGAAAGATTCCTTCTGGAGCTATTGCTTTTAAATGACCCAATAATATCTCCTTATTAGTTCCTAAAAGAGCAGATATTCCAATAATATTATCTTCAGGAATTCCAAGCCCTAAAACTTCTTTTTTCTTCTCTTCTACTATTTTTTCTGAGACCATATCTATTTTATTTAAAAGAACTATAAAAGGTTTATCCTTAGACTTTACAAAATTAAGAAAAGCTCTATCATCATTGTCTATTCTCTCTGTTACATCTATTATATAGAGGACAATATCTGAATCCTCAATGGTTTGCCTAATAACTTTCTGCATATATTCTCCTAAAAGATGCTTAGGAGGATACCAGCCTGGAGTATCTAAAAATATAAACTGTGCATCCTCTAAGGTTAATATTCCTAAAATTCGTTGGCGAGTAGTCTGAGGTTTATCAGCTACAATGGACACCTTTTCCCCTACTAAAAGATTTATTAGGGTTGATTTTCCTGCATTTGGCTTTCCTACAATACTAATATAAGCTAATTTTGTACTACTCATCTTTTACCTCTAAAGAAAAACTTATAGGCAACATCTCAGAGGCTTTAAAAATTTCAAAGCTATCTTTTTCAGGACTATATAGTAGAATCTCCATATCTGGAGAAAATTCTACCATTACTTGTCTACAAGCTCCGCAAGGAGGTACCCCTTTACCATCTTTATCAACTATTACAATTTTTGAGAAACTCCTTTCTCCTTCACTTATCGCTTTAAACATAGCAACCCTTTCAGCACATATGGTCAAGCCATAAGAAGCATTTTCAATGTTTGTACCTGTATATACTTTTCCACTTTTTGTGAGAAGAGCAACGCCAAGAGGAAAATGAGAATATGGAGAATAAGAATATTTAATTACATCTAAAGCTTTATTTAAAAGTTCTCTATTATCCATGTTTCTTCTCTTTTATTACACTTTCTATAAAACCTTTAAAAAGGGGATGAGGATTTAATGGTCTGGATTTATACTCAGGATGGAATTGTGTCGCTACAAACCATGGATGATCTACAAGTTCAATAATTTCTATTAAATTCCCATCAGGAGATGTTCCTGAGATCTTTAATCCATTTTCTCTAAAGAATTCCCTATATTCATTGTTCACCTCATATCTATGTCTATGTCTCTCATAAACAATATCTTGTTGATAACATTTATAAGCTAAAGAATCTTTATCTAAAACACATGGGTAAGCCCCAAGTCTCATAGTACCACCTTTATTCTTAAGATCTTTTTGGTCAGGCATAAGATCTATTACAGGATCAGGAGTATTCTCATCAAATTCGCTACTGTTTGCATATTTAAGCCCAAAACTCTGCGCAAACTCTATAACAGCGCATTGGAGTCCAAGACAAAGCCCTAAAAATGGTACTTTGTTAATCCTTGCCCACCTTATTCCCTCAACCATTCCTTCTATTCCTCTTGTCCCAAAGCCTCCAGGGACTAAAAGCCCATCAGTACCTTTTAAAGCTTCTTCTACAGTATTTGAATTTACTTTATCTGACTCTACCAATCTTGAATTTAGTTTTACCCCATAATATCTCGTAGCATGTTTTAAAGCTTGAACTACACTCAGATAAGCATCAGGTAAACTAACATATTTACCTAAGATCGTTATATTAACCTCTCCATTTAACTCTTTATTTACCATCTTCTCCCAGTCTTCAAGATGACTCTTTCTATTCTCAAGTTCCAAAAACCTACATGCTAAATCTCCTAATCCTTCTTCTTCAAAGGAAAGAGGAATAGTATATATGTCTTCAACATCAACACCAGTAATAACTGCTTCAGGTTCCACATCAGTAAACAAGGCTATTTTTTCTCTTATTCCTTTTGGTAATTTTGTTCTTGCTCTACATAGGATTATATCAGGCTGTATTCCTATACTTCTTAATTCTTTTACGCTATGTTGGGTAGGCTTTGTTTTTAACTCTCCTGTGGGGAAAAGAGAAGGGACCAAAGTAACATGTAGATAAATAACATTTTCTCTTCCTACTTCTTTTCTAAACTGCCTTGCAGCTTCCAAAAAAGGAAGCCCTTCAATATCTCCTACGGTACCTCCAATCTCAATTAATACAACATCTGCTTGGGTTTTTTGAGCAACAACTCTTATGCTCTCTTTTATTTCCTCAGTAATGTGAGGAATAATCTGTACAGTTGAACCTAAGTATTTTCCTTCTCTTTCTTTTTTTATAACACTTGAATAGATTTTACCTGTAGTTACATTATTTATAGCAGAAAGGTTTACATCTAAAAATCTCTCGTAATGCCCAAGGTCAAGATCAGTTTCAGCTCCATCCTCCGTTACAAATATTTCTCCATGTTGGTATGGATTCATAGTTCCTGCATCTACATTTAGATATGGATCAAACTTCAGAGCTGTAACTTTAAAACCTTTACTCTTTAAAATCCTTCCTAAGGAAGCAGTAGTAAGACCCTTACCTAAGGATGATATAACACCGCCTGTTATGAATATAAACTTTGTGTCACTCATCTTTCACCTCTTTCTCCTCATCTTTTATCTCTTTCTTTATTATCTTTACTTTTTCAATCCTTTGCCTGCGTACACTCTCAATCTTAATTTTTATATCTCCTAAATCAATTTCCTCTCCTCTCAAAGGAACTCTACCTAATATATCCAATATAAGACCACCTAAAGTGTCATAATCGGTTTCTGGTAGAGTAATACTCCAAGATTCTTTTAAGATATCATTAAGTTCATAGATATTTTTCTTAGCATCTACAAGAATAGTGTTTTCATCTATAAAAGAAAAGGTATTTTTTTCTTTATCGTATTCGTCTTCTATTTCTCCTACTAATTCTTCTAACAAATCTTCTAAGGTTACAAGTCCTGAGGTTCCTCCGTATTCATCCACTACAATAGCCATATGTGCCTTTTTTCTGCGCATCTCATTAAATAGCTCATTTATCTTCATGTTTTCTGGAACATAAATAACCTCTCTTAAAATACCTCTTATACTTGCGTTTAGATCTTTTTCTGCTAATGCTTTTAAAATATCTTTCGCATGTATTATGCCTATGATATTATCAATACTTCCTTCATATACAGGAAGACGAGAATGCCCTTCTTCAATAACCTTTTTCCATGCCTCTTTTAGAGAACCATCTACGTTAACACATACCATATCAATTCTTGGTACCATAACCTCATGCACTTCTGTATCTGTAAATTCTAAGATATTATTTATCAGCTCTTTTTCTTCTTTCTCAATAATACCTTCTTTCTCTCCTACATTTACTAATGTGAGAAACTCATCCACAGTGGCAAAGGGAGAGATTTTTTCCTGACTATTTCCTAAGAGTCTATAAAAAATAGCACTAAATGCAAGGATACCATTGGCTATAGGAAGCATTAAATAGTAAATAGGATAAAATAAGTTTAAAACCGAAAGAGCATACCTCTCTTTATACTTTAAACCAAAAGACTTAGGAATGACATCCCCAAATACAACTATAAATAAAGTAGATATACCTGTAGCAAGAGCTATACCATAGCTCTGAGTAAAAGATAACGCTAATTTAGTGGCTATAGATGAAATAAGAATATTTACAAGATTATTAGCAATAAGAATTGTAGTAAGAACCTTTTGAGTATCTTCCATTAATCTCAAAAGTCTTTCTGCCTTTCTATTACCAGACTCAGAAAGGTGATGCAGTTTAATCTTAGGAAGAGAAAGAAGTGATGTTTCTAAAGCCGAAAGAAAACCCGACAAACTTAATAAAATTATTATAAGTAGGTAATACAGCCCTTCTTCACACCCCTTCTATGGTAAGTTTATATACTTCAAAAAAATGAGACCACCAGAAATCACTGCTAAAATAGCCAAAATAAACACTGCTGACGCAGACAAATCCTTAATTAGTTTTATTTTGGGAGAAAAATCTTCCGAGATAGAATCTAATGTTCTCTCTATTGCAGTATTAAAAAACTCAGCACTAATTACAATTCCTATCCAAAGAAGAATAAATAACATATCCGAAAGAGAGAATTCTAAAACAATTCCTATAAACAAAGCAAGAATAGAAACAACAATTTGGATTTTAATATTTCTTTCAAATTTTATTCCAAATACAAAACCATCTAAAGCATATGAAATACTTTCTTTCAAGTTTTTACTTCTCATTACCTACTTCCAAAGGGAAAATAGTTTTGATGCCTCTTTTTCCATAACCTCATAATCTTCGTCAGTCTCATGATCATATCCAAGAATATGAAGAACCCCATGTAAAGCTAAAAAAGCAATCTCATCAAGAAGAGATTTATTATTTTCTTCTGCTTGCTGTTTAACAGTTTCTAAGGATATATATATTTCACCCACAATTCTACCTTTCGTATCTTTACCTAAGGAAAAAGATAAAACATCTGTTGGACTATCTTTACCTCTGTATTTGCTATTTAGCTCTTTAATTTTTTCATCATCAACCATAACTACAGAAATATCATATTTATTAGGAATAAGCCCCTTTTTTTTAAAAACTTCTTTTAAAAAATTCTTGATTTTCTCTTCTTCCTTTTTAGAAACTTCACCAACTAAATCATAAACTTGTAATCCCATTTATTTTTTCTCCCATCTTTCATAAGCCTTTACAATCTCTCTTACAATATCATGTCTTACTATATCTTCATCCGTTAAATCTACAAAGGCAACTCCTTTTATTCCTTGTAAAACTTGCCATGCATGCATAAGACCAGAGATTTCACCATTTCCAAGGTCTGTTTGAGTTACATCTCCTGTAACTACCATTTTACTACCAAAACCAAACCTTGTAAGAAACATCTTTATTTGTAAAGGCGTAGTATTTTGAGCTTCATCTAAAAGCACAAAAGCTTCTTTGAAAGTTCTCCCCCTCATATAAGCAAGAGGAGCTACTTCTAATATATTTTTTTCTATAAGTTTAGATAATCTTTCTTGTCCTAAAAGCTCCTCTAAAAAGTCATACAAAGGTCTTATATAAGGATCCACCTTCTGTTGAATATCCCCAGGGAGAAAACCAAGTTTTTCTCCTGCTTCTACTACTGGACGCGTCAATATCATTTTTTTAACTACATTATTACGTAGAAGTATAAGTCCTACTGCAATAGCCAAAAAACTTTTTCCTGTTCCAGCAGGTCCTTTAGAGAAGATTATATTATTCTTTTCTATAGCTTCTACATATTTTTTCTGCCCTGGGGTAACAACTCTTATTAACTTCTTATCAAATACAAAAAACTTGCCTTCATCTTTTATTTCTTCAATCTTTACAGTTTTAAACTCCTCAAGCAAAAATGCTTCAACTTTTTTAACCATATTTGCTTCTCCAAAAAGAAGTATTTTATCATCTTCAACCTTTATTTCTACATCTTCCGAAATATCTGTCTCTTTTATGCTTTCAATAATCTTCTTTTTATCTTCTCCTAACTCCTTTGGCAATAATATTTCTGACCTTAAGAGAGACTTTTCCATAAAGCTAATTATTTTTTCCTCTTTGATTGTGCTCTTTTTCTATTTCTCTTTTCACTCGGTTTTTCATAATATTCATGTTTACGAATATCTGCTAAAACCCCATCTTCTTGCAATTTTTTCTTAAATCTTTTTAGAGCACTATCTAAGCTTTCATCTTTTCCAACTCTTACCTCTGTCATTTATCTTCCCTCCTTTCTTTGACCTTATCTAATTTTTGATTCTTCTTTTACTAATTCTCCTAATACTATGTTATTTTCTTCTTTATCTATGTCTTTTATTTTCACCTTTACGAAGGAACCTTTTTGTATGTCATCTGTATTTTTAAAAGCTACTTTTAAGTAATTATCAGAGGTTCCCTTATAGTATTCTCCCTCTTTTTCCTCCACAAGTACTTCCAAATCTTTACCTATAAATTTTTTAGCATAATCTTTCCATAACTGACTGCTTAAACTAATAAGCTTTTCCTTACGTTCTTCTACCACATTAGAAGGCAAAGGCTTTAATTTAGCTGCTGGAGTTCCTGGTCTTGGAGAAAATGGGAAAACATGTATTTTCATAAATTTTATCTGAGAAGCAAAATAATAAGTATTTTCAAAATTTTCTTCTGTTTCTTGGGGATAACCCACAATAATATCTGTAGTAATAGCAACTTCAGGTACTTTTTCTCTTATTTTCTCTACAACCTGCTGAAAATCATAAATAGTATACTTTCTATTCATTTTTCTAAGGATATCATCATCCCCACTTTGAAGAGGAATGTGCCAATGTCTACAGAATTTAAAATAATTTGAGAGTTCAATAAGTCTATCGGTTATATCTATAAGTTCTATAGAACTAAGTCTCACTCTTTTGAGTTGAGGAAAAACAAAAATTCTTTCTAAAAGTTCTGCCAAAGCATCTTTATTCCCAAAATCATGCCCATAAGCTCCTAATCTTATACCTGTTAAAACTATCTCTTTGTAACCAAGATTTAAAAGATTATTAATCTCTTCTAAAACTACATGGAGAGGTTTACTTCTTTCTCTACCACGAAAATATGGTACAAGACAATAAGTACAAAATTGATTACATCCATCCTGAATCTTCACTACTGCTCTTGTTCTATCCCCAACTGCTACAGGTAAAGATTCTTCTCCGTTGCTGTTAAAAAACTCCCATTTCTCTTTATTATCTAAGACAAGATTTACATTTAAAGAGGATGGACAGATTTTAAGCTTCTCAGGGTAACAACCTGCTAAAATTATTTTAATATTTGGATAATGATGCCTTATGAAATTTATTAATCTTCTTGCTTTTCTCTCTGCAACATGAGTAACAGCACAGCTATTTATAAAGAGAACATCTGCCTTCTCTCCGAAAGGTACTACCTCCCATCCTTCCTTTAAGGCTAATTGTCTAAGCTTTTCTGTTTCATACTGATTTACCTTACATCCAAAAGTGTAGAAAGCAATCCTTTTTCTCAAGGTATTAAAGTAAACCTAAGCCTCCTTTCTCATAAAGAAGGAGAGCCAAAGCTACGATAGCTGCTGTTTCTACTTTTAAAATTCTTGGACCCATATTAAAAAATTTCCCTCCTATCCCATCTAGAATCTCAATCTCTTTATCTGAAAAACTTCCTTCTGGACCAACAAAAAGAAAAATCCGATCTTTTATTCCCTCTTTTGTAACTTGTTTAAAACTTAAATCAGCTTTTTCCCATGCTACTAATATCTCAGCAGCTTCACTTTTTGCTATATTTATAGCATCCTCTAAGCTCAAAGGATCATATACCTTTGGTATTTTGTTTCTTCCACACTGTTCTGCTGATTCTTTTACTATTTTCTTCCAACGTTCTACTTTTTTTGCAATATCAGCTTTGTATAAGTTTACAATAGTTCTCTCAGTTTGTAAAGGAAAGAATCCAGAAACTCCAAGTTCAGTTGCCTTCTCTAAGATGATCTCCCATCCTTCTCTCTTAGGAAGACTTTGACACAGAAAAACCTCCACATTACATTCTCTATCATCTTTCTCTTCCTTAATTTCACACACAATTTTATCTTCCTTTATATCTTTTATAACAGTACAAAAAATTTTTGAATTATACACCACTTCAAGAAAATCTCCCGTATTAAATCTAAGAACCCTACTTAGATGAAAAACATCTTCAGAATTCTCAATTATTAGAAAGTTAGGTTCTTCAAATCGTGAGGCAAAGAAAACAGGTGACATTAAATTCTTATTCCCCCAAAAGCTGAGTTAACCTCTCTGAAAGGACTTTTCCTACCAATTCAACAAAACCAAGAATTTTTTCATATTTCATTCTTTTAGGACCTATCATGCCTATAGATCCCATTATATTTCCACCAATAGAATAAACAGTTGTGACCACACTACAATCACTAAGCTCTGGAATATTTATCTCTTCGCCTATTAGAATAGTCAATCCTTTATTCAGAAAGGCTGAGAAGAGAAGAGAAGAAAGGGTTTTTTCTTCCTCAATTACACTTATGAGAGTTTTAACTTTATTAATATCTTGAAATTCAAAATGTCTAAGAATCTTAGAGAGTCCTGCTACAAATACTTCTTCTTCTTTATCTTTGTAAAGAAGCTCTTTAAGAAGCTCTTCTAAAGCACTTATTATATCTTGAGGAACTTTTAAATTATGTCTTCCTTTACTTATATTCCAATATACCTTCTGTAATTCTTTCGACTCAAATGCTCTGTTTAACTCGTCTTTTATTCTCAGTAGTTCATCTTCAGAGATAGGTTCAGAAAGCCTTATAATCTTTTCTTTAACAACCCCTGTAGATGTAGTTAGAATCATTACAACTGCATCTTCTCTTAAATCTACAAATTCAATTTTTTTCAGAATTGTATTTTTTAGCTGTGGAAAGAGAACAACACTTATAAAGGTAGTTTTCTGAGACATGAGTTCTGCAACTTTTTGAAGCAGGGTTTCCCAATCTATATACGAGAATATAGTATTATTTGTTAGCTCAATATCCTCATCATTCAGTTCAAAATCATCTAAAAGGAAGTCTACATAGAAACGATATCCTCTATCAGATGGGATCCTACCAGCAGAAGTATGGGGCTGTATTAGATATCCTTCCTCCTCCAAATCTGCCATTTCATTTCTAATAGTAGCAGGACTCCACCCTAATTGATATTTTTTAGCAAGAATTCTTGAACTTACAGGCTGGGCTGATTCTATATAATCTTTTATAGTTATTTTTAATATCTTCTTTTTTCTTTCATCCAACAAATTTAGCACTCTCCTTCCAAGATTGCTAAATCTGTAAATATAATAGCACTTTCTAAAAATTTATGCAACATTTTAGAATTATTATCACTTACCATTATTTTGTTTTCCCCTATAAGGCTGATAAGGTACTGGGATGTACTGAACAGAAGGTCTTGTACCAGGAGACTGTGGATAAAGGCTCATTAAAGAATAGATCTCCTTTGGGAGTCCTAATTTCACAGGAAGTCCTAAATTCTGAGCTTCCTCCACAGTGATTGGATAGTCATGAGTCCACTTACCTGATGACAGAACTTCAGATATCTCTTTCGCTTTCTCTTCAGACATTTTATCTTTAAGAAGTTCATAAACAGAATTTTTTACCTGAGATAGTGCTTTTTCTGCTACATCTGCTAAAATTAAAGTTCTATCTTCTAATTTATCAATACTCTTTTTACCAATAGCAGAGAGAATAGAAGCTGCAGGATATTCACCAAGTTGTGGATCTACGGGTCCCAGAACTGCGTTTTCATCCATAACTATCTCATCTGCTGCAAGAGCAACAAAAGTACCTCCTGACATAGCATAGTGAGGTACAAAAACAGTAATTTTCCCTTTATGATTTTTTAAAGCATGTGAAATCTGTTCTGCAGCAAGAACAAGTCCCCCAGGAGTATGAAGAATTAAATCAATAGGCATTTCATCAGGGGTTAATCTTATAGCTCTAAGCACTTCCTCTGAATCTTCAATATTAATATATCTTGCAAAAGGAATTCCTAAAAAGTTCATTGATTCTTGACGGTGGATGAGAGTTATCACCCGAGATTCCCTTTTCTTTTCCAGAGTTTGCATTAATCTATATCTTTCTGCCTCAACAATTCTTTGTCTTACTATAGGAGAAAAGGCACTCATAATAATAATTATCCAAAAAATGTTCCATAAACTCATATAAATCATCCTCCTTTTTTAGTAATAATAAAAAGGAAATTTTCCTTTTTTCCTAAAAATCTTAGAGGAAAAAAGCCCAAAACTAAATCCTCCCACATGTGCCCACCAAGCAACACCCCCACTAAAATCAAGCATTAAAGAAGAAAATACACCAGAAAGAAGTTGCATAAGAAACCAGATTCCAAGATAGAAAAAAGCAGGGATATAAATAAATTCAAGAAAAAATCCTAATACTGCCATAGTTAAGATTCTTGCTCTTGGAAAAAATCTAAAATAAGCACCAAGAACTCCTGCAATTGCCCCACTTGCTCCTATGGCAGGCGTATATAGATCCCTACTAAAAATTACTTGTACTATACCTGCAAAAGCTCCAGCAAGAATATAGAAAATAAGGTATCTAAAATGCCCCATAGCATCTTCTACGTTATCTCCAAAAATATATAAAAAAAGCATATTACCAATTAAGTGGGACCAACTACCATGTAGAAACATAGATGTAAACAAGGAAAGAATCCCATATGATAAGAGTTGACTTTTTAAAAATCTATAAGGAACAACCCCAAAATTAAAAATTATATTTTCTCTTACCGAAGAAGGAAGCATAATTTCCCATAAAAAAACTATGACATTTATTAAAATAAGTGTCCAATTTACTATTGGATGGATTCTTGATGGTACATCATCTTTTAATGGTATCATAATTAAGTTAGAACTCCTAACATTTATAAAATAACAATAGCTTCAATTTCTATCTTAGCCGAACGAGGCAATCCTGAAACCTGTACAGTAGTTCTTGCCGGAGAATTTTCTGCAAAATATTCTTTATATATATCATTCATCTGTGAGAATTCTGAAAGATCAACCATAAAAACAGTTGTTTTTACTACGTTTGATAAATTTGCTCCCACAGATTCTATAATACCCTTTAAATTTTCTAAAACTCTTTTTGTTTGTTCCTTTATATCTCCCTCTACTATATTTCCTGTTACAGGATCAAGAGGTATTTGACCAGATATAAATAACATATTGCCTACCTTCACCCCCTGAGAGTAAGGACCAATTGCAGAAGGAGCTTTTGATGTAGATACAATTTCTTTCATTTTATACCTCCCCTTTTAAAAATTTTTCTAAAAAAGGTTTCATATCAAGAAAAGCCTTACTTCTATGACTAACTTTATTTTTCTCTTCTTCTTTAAGTTCTCCAAAAGTCTTATCTAATGGTGGATAATAAAAAATAGGATCATATCCAAATCCATTTTCTCCGCAAGGTGCAAAGGCTATATAGCCTTCTACAATTCCTTCTGTAGTAAATTTAGTCATCGTTTCAGGATCATAAAAAACTACTTTACAAATAAATCTTGCTTTCCTCTCTTCCCATGGTATATTTTTCATTTTTTCAAGAACCAGAAGAATCTTTTCAGAGTAAGCTATATCTCCTCCAAATCTTGCAGAATAAACTCCTAATTCCCCTTTTAAAGCATCTATTTCTAATCCTGAATCTTCTCCTATAGCTGGTAAACCTGTCTTTTTAGCTACAAATTTTGCTTTAATAAAAGCATTTTCTTCATAAGTATTACCTATTTCTTCTGGTAGAACTAAATTAGGAAAATCCTTCAAGGTTTTAAAATATTCTGAAATATCTGTCAAAACACTAAGGATTTCTTTTATTTTTCCTAAATTATTAGTAGCTAAAACTATAGTTCTCTTCATAAAAGTCCTAAGGTTTTCTTTTGAATCTCTATAAGTTTCATAATACCATTTTTAGCAAGCTCTAACATACTCTGAAGTTGTTCATGAGTAAAAGGTACTTTCTCAGCTGTTCCTTGTATTTCTACAAATTTTCCACTCTCAGTCATAACCACATTAAAATCTACTTCAGCCCTCATATCTTCATTAGCAGAAAGATCTAAAAGAATTTCTCTATCAACAATTCCAACACTTACTGCTGCAACAAACTCCTTAATTGGTATTTCTCTTATAACTTCATCCCTCTTTAATTTTTCTAAAGCATCATAGAGAGACACAAATGCACCTGTAATAGCTGCAGTCCTTGTACCACCATCAGCTTGGATCACATCTGCATCTATCCAGATAGTTCTTTCACCAAGCTTTGAGAAATCAACTACTGCTCTCAAAGCTCTGCCTATAAGTCTCTGTATCTCTTGAGATCTACCATTTATTGCTCCTTTTACTACATCTCTAACTTTTCTTTCCGGGGTGGAACCAGGAAGCATCCCATATTCTGCAGTAAGCCATCCTTGATTTGTTCCTTTAAGAAACGGTGGAACTTTTTCTTCTACAGAAGCAGTACAGATTACTTTTGTCTCTCCCATCTCTATCAGCACTGAACCTAAAGGATATTTAAGATATCTCCTTATTATTTTGACAGGTCTAAGATCTACATTACTTCTTCTATCAATTCTTATCATTATTCTCTTCCTCTTTCTTTTGTTTCTTAACTACCTTATTATACTCATCTTGATCTACAAAACCAATCAATAAAAATGTTTCGTCTTCTTTAGAGTATAAATACTCTGGGAATAAAAAGAATTCTTGAATTTCTGCAGTATTCCTAACATGCACTCTTGGTCCAGTACAATTTATTATCTTTTCTCCAATTTTAATATGTTGGCTATCTACGTAAGATACTTGAAGACTATCTTTCATATATTTTTTTACTCTTCTCTCAATCTCTTTTAAGGTAATCATGGGCTTTTCTTCTAAGTTAATCACAAATCCATGTTTTATATCACCATGTCCTTTAATGATCTTTTGATATCCTTCTTCTTCTAATACAAGTCCTACAAGATCTTCTGCTGTATGAGCTCTTAACCTATAACCTAAGGATAAAAATACAGTATCTGCTATTTCCTTTGGCTCAGGTCCAAAAAGATTTGGTCTTGAAACTATTACTTCTTCCCCTATTCCAATTAATAAATCTGCATTTCTCCTAAGATATGGATACAAAAGTTCAAAATGTTCGCAAACAACTTTTTTACCTGAATTCAGTGCTGAGAGTATAGCATCGGCTAATATATATACAGGAGTAAAAGCCATTTCAAATCTGACATCTATGTGATAAATAAATTCATAAAATTTTCCTCTTTCATAATCATCTAAAATAGGTAAAGGTCTTCTATACACACCTTCATCATCATTAGTAAGATTCAAGCCAGGAAACATACCCCTTATAAGAATAGATTTTCCTGCCCCTGCATCTCCAATTACGCCTATTAATTTATCTGATGGGAAAAGAAAGTTTTGGACAATAATTGATCCAAGAAGCATTAATCTTGCTTCACCACGAGGAGCATAATATATCGCTTCATTCAAAAGAACTTTTGGATGAATCATTCTCTAATTCCAAAATGATCTACCTTTTGAATCTATAGCAACCATAGCTGGAAAATCTTTTACTTCAAGATAGTAAACTGCCTCGGGACCTAAATCTTCAAAAGCAACAATCTGAATTTTTTCAATTCTGCTTCCCAAATAAGCTCCTGCCCCTCCTACAGTAACAAGATATATTCCTTTATATTTTTTGAAATGTTCTATAATTTCTTTACTTCTTTTGCCTTTTCCAATGAATCCAATAACCCCACAAGAGAGTAGTATCTCAACGAAAGGATCCATCCGCACGCTAGTAGTAGGACCTGCCGAGCAAACCCCACAAAGATTAATCGGAGACGGACCCGTATGGTAAATTAAGCTGTTACTTAAAGTAATAGGAGGATTAAATCCTTTAATTAAAATTTCTGAAAGTCTCTTGCAAGCTTGATCTCTTGCTGCATATATTACTCCACTTATGCTAATCCATTCTCCTACATTTAATTCTTTTAGAACTGCTATATCTTTTTCTAAATTAATCTCCATCATAACTCAACACTTCCATATCTGACAGCACAACACTGCATATTTATTGCTAAAGGAAACCCTGCTATATGAGTTGGATATGTCTCAATGTTTACGGAAAGAGCAGTAGTTTTACCTCCTAATCCTGATGGTCCAATATCCAGTTTATTAACTTCTTCTAACAACATCTCTTCAAGCCTTGAATAATAAGGATCCTTGTTTCTCTCACCAATGGGTCTAAAAACAGCTCTTTTAGCAATATAAGAGGCTTTTTCTAAGGTTCCTCCCATACCGATCCCTATAATTAGCGGTGGGCAAGCATTAGGAGCATAACTCTTTATATGGTTTATAATCTCAGAGGTAAGTTCTTCTTCAGAAATAGTAGGTAATAAGTTTTTTACAATACTTGCATTCTCACTTCCAAACCCTTTTACCATAATATTTAATTTCAACTTGTTTCCTGGAACAAAATTAAAATGTATAATTGCAGGAGTATTATCTTCTGTATTTATGCGCATCATAGGATCTCTAACCACAGATTTTCTCAAGAAAAATTTTGAATATACATCTTTAATTGCTCTATTAATAGCCTCTTCTACATCTCCTTTAACACAGACGTTTTGCCCTATATCTAAAAAGGCTATTACTATTCCACAATCCTGACATATTGGGATTTTCTTACTTTTTGCAATCTCAGCATTTTCCAGAAGAATTTCAAGAACTATCTGAGCATTTGAATTTTTTTCATTTTCTTTAGCCTTTTTAAGAGCTGAAATTACATCTTTGGGTAAATTAAAATGTATATTTTCAAGCAGTTCTTTTGCTTTTTCATATATCTCATCACTTTTTATAAACCTATACATCAATATCTACCTCAAGAAGTGGGGCATGTTGTTGAGCACCATATACATCAGTATCACCAGGATCTCCAGAAGTAATTTTTCTTTTTATATTACATTTTACAGCACATACAGGATCAAAATATATGACCGAAATAACATCTTCTTCTTTTATACCATACACATCTGACCACCATTTTTTAGAAAAATATTCTTTTTCTTTTAATTCCTGGTATATTTTTTTATCTTTAAAAATAAGATCAATAGTTAAAATAAATGGACCACTATTTTTTGTTCTTAAAACTTTAACTAACCTAGTAAGCTTCATAAACTCATACCTCTTCTATTAACACTGGAAAGTCATAATCTTGAAGCTTTATAAGGTGATATACCACAAAAGAGTAAGCTTCCCCCCATATTACTTCAGAAGGGGAAAAAGGAAATGCTAAATTACCTGCTGTGGAAATCCTCCCTTTATATCCATAATGAAGTAAGGTAGATCTGAGAAAACCCAATATAGATTTTGCTATTTCAATATTCTCACCAATGACCTCAATAATAAGTCCTATCTCATGAGATATCTTCTCTTCTTTTTCCATCTCTCCCATAACCCCATTCTTACCATACAAATGGAAATATATTTTATACTTTCCTTCATACTCCTTAAAAACATCATCAACAATTTTTTGGTGCTCTGATAAAATATCCTCTATCTGAGAAAGCATTATAGGGTCTCTTATACCTGCTATACAAACACCTCGGATACCAAGGAGAGCAGCACCTTCAATTTTTAGCCATTTTTCTTTTGAATCAATAAATTTACTACCTTCAATTATAACTGTATTTTCATCCTTCTGAATGAATTGGGTAGAAGTAAGATCAATAACTCCGTCTGGACCATGCAGGTAATATGGATCACTCTTCTCATATAAAGTATGTGCAGCAACAGAATTAACTGTACACTTTCTTGTTTTAATTAAAGGGAAAACTTCAAAATGATCCTCATAAACAACTCCCATAATTCCATCTCTTCCACTTCCAGGTTCTGCTGCAATAGCACCACATTCAAGTATTTTCCCAAGATGCAAAGAAAGTCCCTTAGGATAACCATATAAGATAGGTAAAACCGCAAATGGAGATGGATCATAACTTCTCCCACATAAAACAATGTTCACATCTTTTTTATAGGCTTCTATAAAAGGATCTATTCCTATCTGAGCCACAATATTTGTTACTCTTTCAAGATCTTTTTCTAAAAATTCTTTTGAGCCATCCAGAGTCTTAATATTCCCTTCCAAAAGTGCCTTCTTTACAAAATCCTTAGAAATATCTGTATATACCTTGGCAATTCTAAATTTCCAGTTATTTTCCTTACAAATTTCTTTGATAATCTCAAAAGTCCAATCAACAGAAGACTTGGTACCACAGCCACCTGCACTTCCAATTAACAAAGGTATATCTAAGGATTTTGTCATCTTTAGTAGATAAAAGAGATCCCTCTTAGTGTTATATCTTTCTACAAAAGAAATTCCCTTGCCAAGATAGTAGGGACCAGGATCTGTAGACCCAGCATCCACAGCTATTACATCAGGCTTCAATCTAAGGGCATTTTCAAAACTCTCTTCAGAAAAACCGTATCCCAAAATTGCAGTAGGAGAATAAACTTTAAACATGATTTTTCACCTTACTCCTCAATAACTGCAAAGTCCTCTCCATCTCATTATTCACAATCATCAAGCCTTCATCTACCCCCATTCCAGGTTTTGCAAGGATTTGATCAGCCTGAGTTGCAAGTGCCACATGTACAGATATCTGTGCAGATCTATCTGTTTCATTACAACTTCCACCAATATAAGTCCCAATACTATTTTCTTTACAATAAATAGCTGCCTCTATAGAATTGTGAATACTTCCAAGCACAGGAGTTTTTATTTGTATCATATCCACAGCTCCTGCTTTTACAAAATCCCTTATATCTTCAAAACTATTACACCACTCATCTGCCACTATTTCTACTTTTACTCCCTTTTTCTTCAAAGAGCTCCTTAAAGCACTTAGATATTCAATTTGTAATTCTTTACTTTCCATGTCTAAAGGTCCTTCAATCCGCAAGTGGAAAGGATGTGCAATCTCTTCAAGTTTTCCCAAATAGTCAGCTATTTCTTCTATATCACATTGAAAAGCTATCCCAATAGTTCCATATACATCTATATGGAAAATAGGTTTATAATTCTCATCTCCAAGAATTTTTACCCTTTCTTTTAACCATCCCAAATACTCTATAAGTTTTTCTCCTCTCCATCCTAATTTTGTTTCCATATTATTTATTAGGGCGTGGGGTAAAACATCTACTCTTTTTATTATCATCTTATCCACATTAGTATATCTGTCATCACCAGACTGAGCGAAAATAGGAACTCTCTTAATAATAATAGGCAAATTATATTCCTCTGCTATTATTTCTGTCATAGTTTTTCTATAAAATTTGGAAAATACATCTAAGAATGCCTGAGATACCCCATATCTTAAAGCTGGATGCAATCTCCTTCCCTCTATCTGAAAATCATCTATGGTTTCAGATGCTTCCTTAAAAGACTTCCAATCCACAGATTTTATAAAAGGAGATAAAACTTTATCAAAATTTTCAGCGAAATCTTTTGCTCTAAAAAGTGCTTCTCTTCCTCCTGCTCCAGAGTACTGTATAGCTGTACAATCTCCAAAAGCAATTTGTCCATCCTCTAATATAAATATAACAGAAATACTTTCTCCTTTCTGTCTTACAGACTCAAAACCTGTTGTTAATGGAACTCCTCTATAAGCAAATCCATCTTCTTTAGCACCTGCCTTAATAGCCCTTTGATCATCAAAATAAAATCCTGAAAGTCCAATAGAATAAACAACTTCTTTTATCTTCATGATTATTTAGGTCTTCCTATTAGTCTTCCTTTGCTTATAGCATACACATCATCAAGCACCATTTGAAAACTTATTTCTCGTCCCTCAAATTTTGACCTTTCTTCAAGTTTAGTTTGGTAAAATTCCAGAAGTTCTTTGTCAAAAGGAAGATTTCCTGTATCAAAAAATCTTACTGCCCCACTATTATCCCTGACAGGCATAAGTCTGCTATGAGTATATCTACTGGGAGCAAAAGGAACATCTAATACCCCAGCTGAAAAACCCCTAACAATTCCAACAGCAATATCTCCCTCTCCTAAGGAAATTACTCTATCCAATATCAGGTTAACTTCTTTTTCAATTATATATTCTTCATCTTCAACTTTTTTTCTATCAATAAAATCTTGATTTTCCATCATATATAAAACTTGACGTGTATTTTTCAAAGCCTGTGCATTTGCTTCTTTAGTGGGAATTCCTATGGCTTCTTGTGGCGTTTTAACTATAACTTTTGTTACCTTAGAAACTGCTGCAGACATACTACCAAAACTTATAACAGCAAAAGCTTTCGCCTCATCTTCTGGAAAACCTCCCATCCAATGATGTAATACAGTGCTTACAGATACATCTTTATATCCAAAGTCTGAAAGATATTTCTTAGTAAGTCTATCCATTATATTTATTGCTGCCACATCCTGAATAATATTACCACACTGCCCATATCCAACACTAAAACTCTTAACTCCCTGCTCAGCTGCTAATAAAGCCTCTATTATTCCTATACTAATGGATATACAAGGCGGTACTAAAGTACCTGTAAGAGGTCCAAAAGATTCCCGATTTATAATTATTCCTTCTTCAGCATATACACCTACAAGATAATCCACATATTGCCAATATAATATAGAGTTTTCTAATGGTACATCTTTAGCATAAGGTATATTATAGGTTATTCCTCCTCCTTCAAAAGAAGTAAAACCTGCAGCTAATGTTATCTCTGCAAGAAGTCTCGCATCTGGAGTACCATGTCTTACTTCTACAGGAACTCTTACATTCTCTATAATTTCTCTACACCCTTTTACTCCATAGTTTACAGCAGGAAACCCATTAAGCAGAGCTCTACCCTCCCTTAAACTTTCCTCAATACCTATTTGAGCTTCTTTATACTTATTTTGTCTGGTATAACTATCAATTGTGGTAGGTAAAACATCTGCCTGACCTTCATTCTGCAAATATTGAAGAAGTAATATATGATCCCTTAATATGGGTACACCAGCCCTTGGCTGAAGAAGTGTCTTACCATTATCTAATGCTTTTTCTAATACAAAATCTACAAATTTTTCCTTTGGAAGTTCTCCGAAGTATCTAAATGCTTCTTCTAAATCAACCTCCTTACCAGTAGTCCAGGTATTTAAAACTTCTTCCCTCATACTTAACCAATACTTTCTGTCCCATCTCTTATTTTTTATACTCATAATTAGCCTCTACTCCTAACAGATATCTCTCTAATAAATTTAAAGCTCTATCTTCCATAAATTCGGAGAGTAAACCTACTGCATACAATATATATTCTTTATCTAAATAAAAAGATGGTTCCTTAGGTTTTAATATAAAAGGATCCTCTTTTGAATAAATACAAGCCTTTAATATCTCCTTTCTATATGGGTTATTTATTAAAGGTCCACCTGTGGCAAGAACATTTTTCACTTCTGTTAAATCCTTACCATGTTGAAAGTAGATCACTCCTAAAGGAGAATAAATTACTTCTAAGAAACCTACATGTCTCTCAACTGCTATCTTAGCTGCAAAATAGGAAAGCACATAATCTAAATACAGATCCTCATCATTTTGTGGTAGATAACTGGTATTCTCTGATAAAAACTTGATCTTTTCTTCAATATGGTCTACATTGTTAAAAAATTTTTCAAGACTATTTTTCCCTATGGATTCTAATAAAAATAATGCTGATACTCTTACTCCAAGATCGCCTTCTACTGTTCTTTTTACAAACGGTTCTGGAAGCCCTTTTAAAACCACACCTGGTTTTTTAGGACTACCTTCACTTACAGAGCATACATCTGTAGTTGCTCCTCCTATATCAATTAATATGCTTTCTCCATATTTTTTTGCAAATACCTCTAAGCTCTTAAGAACTGCAAGAGGTGTAGGCATTACGAACTGTCCTATAATACTTTGTGCCTTATCTAAGCCCTTAGCATAGATTATTCTCTTCAAAAAAATTTCCCGAATTATTTCTTGCACAGGCTTGATATTTAATACATTATATTCGGGCATTACATTCTCTGTAATATGTATCTCTTTTTTCTCTTCTTCAAAAATCTTTTTAACTTCATCCCTTATATCCTTATTTCCTGCAAAAATAACAGGCACACTTAAAGAAGTTTTAGCAAGCCTTTTTGCATTGACTAAAGGATAATATCTATTCCCTCCATCAGTTCCTCCTGCAAGAATAATAATATCAGGTTTTAAAGACTCTATCTCTTGAATATCAGACTCCGTAAGCTCAAAGGAATATGTCTTAAGAACTTTACCCCCCGCTCCAAGAGCTGCCTTTTTAGCAGCTTCAGCTGTTAAATCTGGAACAAGCCCTACAGCAACAATCTTAAGTCCTCCAGCAGCACTACTTGAAGCCTTCTTAAGCTCAAAATCGTCAATTTTTAAACCTGTTTGAGCATATATATCGTCTAAAACCTTTTTAATTCCAATTCTTACATCCTCATTCACAGTGGAAGGGGATTTAGCCTTACCTATTATCTCATCCCGATTAAGATCAATGGCTACAGCTTTTGTAAAGGTGCTTCCGATATCAAAAAAGATACTTAACATAAATCACTCCAAACCTAAATCTTTTTTTAGATCTCTTATAACTTCATCAGGCATAGTTTTAGGAGGATATACTCTATGGAAACCTAATTCTTTGAATCTCTTCTCTACTTCTTCCCAATTCTTTTGTCCAATTCCTAAATTTCCACCAATATACAGCAGAATATCATCTAAACCAGCTTCTATTAATTTCTCTTTAAAACCTCTGCAATCCAATTCTGCATGTCCATATAACGATGAGACCAAAATTGCTTTTGCTCCAGATTCTATAGCTGCCTTTATAAAATCTTCCTGAGAAGAAAGAACACCTATATTAACCACATCAAATCCTGCTGAACTTAGAGCATAGTCTAAAACCCTCAAACCTACTGCATGAACGTCAGCCCCAATGACACCTAAAACTATAGTTTTATTACCCATGTTTAAGCTTTGATTAAATTATATAAAAGTAATGATAAAGATTGTAAATTTTCAACCTTTACCCTCTCAGAACGAGAATGAGCATTCTCCATCCCAACCCCCACATTTATGGTTTTTAAACCATATGAATTAAACACATTAGCATCACTTCCACCCATAGTATAAGTAAAACTTATATCTTTATTCATATTTTTCAAAACAGAAACCATTCTTTGAACAACCTTTTCATTCTTATCAATATCAAACCCTTCATAAAGGAATTCCCTTCTCAAATTATATCTCCCACCTTTATTTTCAACTTGAGATAACTTTTCCTTTAAGTCTTCCCATAAAGAGTCTAATTTCTCTTTGTTAAAACCTCTAAACTCTCCTTCTAAATCTACCTCATCGGGCACAATATTTGTAGCTCTACCACCACTTATCCTACCTATGTTTGCAGTAGTCTCATCATCTATTCTGCCCCATGGAAGCTTTATAATAAACTCTGAAGTAAGAAGAATAGCATTAACTCCCTTTTCAGGAGCAACACCTGCATGAGCTGCTTTCCCTAAAATTTTTAAATAAAATCTTTCATGAGATGGAGCTTTCAGTATTATTGTTCCTACATCCCCTTCCCCATCAAAAACATATCCCTCCTTAGAAACTATTAAACTTTTATCTATATTTTTAGCCCCAATAAGTCCAACCTCTTCTCCTATAGTAAAGATAAATTCTATTTTTTTTGTTTTTGCTTTCTCTTCTCTTAAAACAGTTAATGCTTCAATCATAGCAGAGATAGCAGATTTGTCATCTGCTCCTAAAATTGTAGTTCCATCGCTTACTATATATTCTCCTTCAATTTTTGGATTTATATTTTCTCCAGGAGTTACAGTATCCATATGGGCAGAGACAAAAAATGGCTCTCCTTCGCCATCTAAATAGGCATATATATTCCCTGCATTTCCTCCAACCTTTTCCCCAGCAGAATCTTCAATTACCTTCAATCCAAGCTCTTCTAATTCTCTCTTTAAAAAATCTGCGAAATTTCTTTCCTTAAGAGAGATGGAAGAAATTTTAACTAATTCAAAGAAGGTATTTATTAATCTTTCTTTAGAAAGCACTTGTACCACTCCCATCAATTTCAATATTTTTTACATTCCAATCTATGAGAAGAAGCTTTTTCAATATTCTTTGAAATTCATTACTATCTCCTGTAACAAAAATATTAACTTTACTTTGCTTTGAATTTTCCACCGATAAAAATTGAATGATTTCTTCTGAAGGGTCTATTATAGGAAGATCTGGATATAATCTTCTTATTACAGGTTTTACAAAAGGTAAATGAGTACATCCTAAAATAAGCCCATCTATTCCTATATTTATTAAAGAATCCATACAATTTACTAATTCTTTCTCTATAATCTCCCCGTCTATAATCCCTTTTTCTATAGTTTCAAGGAGAGGTCCTTCGCTGCAAGATTTAACAAAAACTTCAGTATCAGAAAATATTTTATTAATTAGAAGAGGATAAACTTTACTTTCAGTTGTTCTTCTTGTAGCAAGTACTCCTATTTTCCTAAAGTTATATTTTTTTAAAGCATTCACTGCTGTTAAAACTATACTATATATAGAAATAGAATATTTTTCTAACACATATTCATAAGCAATTGCCGAAGCAGTATTGCATGCTATGATTACTTCATCCACTCCTTGTCTTAAGAAAAAATCAATTATCTCTGTAGTCCTTTTTCGGATAAAATTTACAGATTTTATCCCATATGGAAAATATTTTGTATCTCCTAAAAATATTATCTCCTTCGGACTTTTTTTTAAAAATACTTCATATAAAACAGAAAGTCCACCAACACCAGAGTCAAGAATTCCAATTTTTTCTCCCATATTACTTCTCTCCTTTTGTATAGTTTTCTAAAGCTTTTATTATTTTTTCTATAAGTTTATTCTGAAATTCTTCACTTAAAAGTAATTTTCTATCCTCTTCGTTGGTTAAAAAACCTGTCTCTATAATCACTCCAGGGATAGGAACTCTTGATAAAAGATAGAATTTACCCATTATATTACGCCTTACAAAAAAATCCCTTCCTAAAGTATTAGCAATTACCTTTGCTAACTCTGCAGAAGATTCATTTGCATACAGAATTTCTATGCCTCTTGCTTCAGATGATACTGCTGCATTAGCATGTATACTTATTAAGACAGCTCTTTCTAATAAGTCATTTTCCGTATTTAAATATCTATTAATAAAAGAAACTCTATCATCCAAAGAGATAGTTTTGTCTTCTTCCCGGAGATTCACAACCTCATATCCATTTTTCTTAAGAGCTTCTGAGAGCTTTAAAGAAAAATTTAAGTTCAAATCTTTCTCTTTTATATTACCAGATATAGCTCCAGGATCAGAGCCTCCATGCCCTGGATCAATAAAAACCAAAAATTTTTTCTTAACTTCATTTTTAGGAAAAACTACTTTTAAAGTATTTGTTAAAGTCTCTTCTTGAACTAAAGTTGAAGCATAAATATCAAAAACTACTCTTATCATATTTGTATCTTCTTCTCTTTTTCCTACTCTTATAGATTTAACAGGAGATCTTTCTACTAAAATCTCAGAATTTGTAAGAGTAAACGTAGTTTCAGGAAAATCATAGTAAATTCTTGATGGCATATCTAAAATATTTTTGGTATATGTAAAAGCACGTTCAAATTTTAACATAAAAGTTAAATTGCTATCGTCTTCAGTCCAAGATATATCAGTAAGTTTGTTTAAAACCTTGTCTTTAGTTAAAGTGTCAGAATCTAAAGTTTTAGATTCATCTTTAACTTCTTTTTTGACCTCTTTGGTGGGAAATTTTAACAGGATGCTTCCTTCTTCTCTAACAATTTCAGGATTTATCAACTCATTGTTAAATTCTACTACAAGCCTTACTACATAAGGAGCTACACTAAATTGAGAGAATCTTACATTTTTTATATTAGAATCTTTTAAATTAAGCTCTCCTTTATTATTTATATAAACCACATTTTGTAAGTCTAAAACAAGTCTTGATGGAGATTTAAGAGTTAAAGTATTAAACTCTACAGGAGTTTTAGCTTTAAAATTGAGTTTTATAACTCCATCTGAGAAACTCACATCTGAAAGTTCATTTACTATATATAAAGCATTATCTTTTAGGTAAAGCCTATATCCCAGTATTCTAAAATATGAAGTGATAGGAACATAAATTATTTCATTCTCTTGCAAAAATGGATTTAAAAGATTATAGGATTTATCATTATATATACAATTTTTACTTCCTATGCTATTAGAAAAGAATTCTTTGTTATTAGAATAAAAAGAAATTTTTTTATCTTCAATTTTATATTCAACTTTAAATGTGGAAGCAAAAAGAGGTAATGGTAAATAGATTTCAGAATCTTTAACCTTCAGAGTAGTTAGAATTTTATTTCTCTCATTTAGAAAGTAAATATCAAGAGAAGTTAATTCTTCTCCATAACATACGAAGATATTTAGTAGTATCAAAAAGAGTATGAAAAATAAAAGCTTATTTCTTCCCAATAAGAACGCTCCTTCATAATAATGTCTAAGAACTCAGTATTTGATACAATTTAATAGCTCCTATTTCATAAGGGGCACAAGACTTTAAAGATGGGGTATAAACCTTCTAATGACACCCCCTATATATTAATATACCAATTATTTTCTTTTTATTATGATTCCTATAAAGTTCAAGTATTTTCCAGCACCAGCTTCCATAGATTTGCGGTCTCCTTTGGCATATTCGTTATCGCATTTAAGCCAGTCATTCCAACATTTCTCGTTACTCTCCATCTCATATATGGAAGCAATCTCTGCTTCTTCGGTTGCTTTCATAATATTAGTCCAGTAATCCATATCATGAATATAGTCCAGCTGTTCTGATATCCATGAAAGTAATAACTCTGGTAGAAAGGTAACCATGGCAATCTTTCGTCATACCAGGAATGGCAATGTATAAATAACCACCATGTTTTATAAGCGGTAACAAACACTTCCCAAGATATTCTGTATCACGCCCAAAGTAGTTATAAAAATCTATGGGGATGACTGTGTCAAAGAACTTTTCCGCAAAAGGCAAATCAGTTGCATTAGCATGAATTGGGATTATTTGTTCTGAAGTCAGTCCACGACCACAACCGAGATCCATAACAGTTGCATGATTTGGAATTTGGTGACTGGTCAAAAGTTCTTCTGCCAACTTGATGGGGTTTGGTCCCATAATTTTTTCATGAATAAGATTCTCATTATATTTACTACTTCTAATATAATCCATATTTCATTCTCCCAAATCAATTACTGCTTAACATACAGACTAAATTATAGCATAGAGGTATGAACTTTTCTACTGCCATACACAAGAGGTATTAGATCACAATTGTCCAACTATTGCTCTGCAGTTTTACTGAATTTTATAATCACCTATTTGGTGGAGGCGGCGGGAGTCGAACCCGCGTCCAAAGAGCAAGGACTAAAAGCCTCTACAAGCTTAGCGGAAGTTTTAACTTTTCGGCTTTTACAGACTCCCTTCCGCAGGATTCTGTAATTGCCTATCCCCTATTTTCTTTCCCTCTCTTAGGGGAGTTGAGAGGGGCAACTGGCTTACTATGACACCCTTTTAGTCCTGCCAGTCCGGGCTAAAAGGACGTAGCTGCAAATTAAGCAGCTAAAGCTAAATTTGTGTTGGCACTTACTTTTTTTTGCCATTGTTTTACGAGGTAATGGCACCTCGGCTTGCAGCTTTTAACCCTTGTACTCCCTGTCGAGGCCAATCGCCCCCATTAATATTTCATCTTATAAAGTCTTTCAAGCTCTCTTCTCTCAGCCTTTTCTGCCAAGTCTCGTCTCTTATCGTACATTTTTTTACCTTTGGCTAATGCAAGCTCAACCTTTGCCCATCCACGCTCATTAAAGTATATAGAAATTGGTATTAAAGTCAAGCCTTTTTCTCTTACTTTGCCTATAAGATATGCAATTTCATCTTCATTCAATAAAAGCTTCCTTGGTCTTTTAGGATCATGGTTATATATATTTCCATGCTCATACGGACTTATATGCAGATTATAAAGCCAAACTTCGCCATTTTTAACATCTGCATAACTATCCTGCAAACTAACTCTACCTAATCTCAGAGACTTAACTTCGGTACCTGTCAAAACAATACCAGCCTCAAAGGTCTCTAAGATAAAGAAATCATGTTTCGCTTTTCTATTAACAGCAACAATTTTCTTTTCCTTAGGCATTCCTTAATAATTATACCAAATTTATTTAGAATATCCAAAGGGATGGTTTTTCATCCAATTCCAAGCAGATTTTATCATAGTCTCTAAATCAGTATATTTAGGTTCCCAACGAAGATCCTTTTTTATTTTTTCAGAACTAGCTATTAAAACAGCAGGATCCCCTGCTCTTCTTGGACCTTCCTTAGTTGCAATCTCTCTACCTATAATTTTTTCGGCAGTCTTTATGACCTCCCTTACAGAATAGCCATGCGAGTTTCCAAGATTATATACATCTGAATTTTTCCCATTAAATAAAGATTCTAAAGCAAGGATATGAGCTTGTGATAGATCAGAGACATGAATATAATCTCTTATACAAGTTCCATCAGGGGTCAGATAATCAGTGCCATATATCTCCACATAGTCTTTTTGTCCCAAAGCAGTTTTTAAAACTATTGGGATTAAATGAGTTTCAGGTCTATGATCTTCTCCAAGTTCTCCCTCCATATCTGCTCCAGCAGCATTAAAATATCTAAGAGAAATATATCTTATACCATGTATCCGATCAAACCAGTTTAGAATCTCTTCAAACATAAGTTTTGAAGATCCATATACATTCGTAGGATTTTTAGGATGTTCTTCAGGAATTGGCGTAATCCGAGGTTCACCATAAATAGCAGCAGTGGAAGAAAAGATAAAATATTTAACACCAAAATCCTTCATATTTTCAAGAAGGTGTAATCCACCCAAGATATTATTCTCATAATATTTTGCAGGATACTTCATGGATTCTCCCACAGTACTCAGCGCTGCAAAATGCATCACAGCTTTAATAGCATATTTTTCAAAAACCTCTCTTACTCTATCTTTATCCCTTAGATCTATATCTTCAAAATAAGGAGATAATACTGCTTCTCTGTGTCCCTTTTCTAAATTATCTATTATCAAGACATTGTAATTTTTCTTAATAAGATCTTTAACCACATGACTTCCTATATACCCTGCTCCTCCAGTCACCAAAATAACATCCATAATTATTTAACCTCTATTATTATAAAACTCTTTAACATTTTCTATAACATAATCCACTTCTTCATTAGCCATTTCTGGCCACATAGGTAATGCAAGAGCTTCCTTGCTTGCTTTCTCTGCTTCTGGAAAATCACCTTCTTTATACCCTAAATTCTCATAACATTTCTGCAAGTGCAGCGGAAGAGGATAATATACTGTAGTTCCTATACCTCTTGAGTTAAGAAATTTCTGAAGATCATCTCTATCTTTAACCCTTATTACATATTGATGATATACATGTCTCATATATGGTTTACTTTTAGGAACAGAAACCTCAAGTTTCTCTAAACTTTCAGAGTACATATTTGCAATTTCTATTCTTCTATTGAGCCATGTCTCTAAATACTTCAACTTTAGTCTCAATATAACAGCCTGTATCTCGTCCAATCTACTATTATGTCCTATTATATCGTGATAATATTTCTTAGAGCTACCATGAGCTCTAAGAAGTTTTAATTTCTCATAAGTTTCTTCGTTATCCGTAGTAATTAATCCTCCATCGCCATAAGCTCCTAAGTTTTTAGTTGGGAAAAAACTAAAACATCCTGTATCTCCAATACTACCTGCTTTTTTATCTCTATACTCAGAGCCTATTGCCTGACACGCATCTTCTACTATAGAAAAATCATATTTTTCAGCAAGATATTCTATATCATCCATTTCTGCCATTTGTCCAAAAAGATGTACTGGGATTATTGCTTTAGTTTTAGATGTAATTGTATCTTCTATTTTATTAGGATCAATATTAAAGGTTTTGGGATCAATATCTACAAATATAGGTTTTGCCTTAAGTAGAGAAATAACTTCAGAAGTGGCAAAAAAAGTAAAGGGAGTAGTTATTACTTCATCGTCTTCTCCTATCCCTAAAGCTTCTAAAGATAACAGTAAGGCATCAGTTCCGGAAGCCACAGAAACAGCATACCTTACTCCACAGTACTCTGCGATTTCCCTCTCAAAAGCTTGTACATTTTCTCCTAAAATAAACTGTCCCTTTGCCATTACCTCTTCTAAAAGAGGTACAAGCTCTGAAGAAAGATTTTTAAATTGTCTTTTTAAATCAAAAGCAGGAATTTGCATCTCTACCCTCCTAATTTTTTCCACTCCTTCTTGAAATTATCTAAGAAATTTAAAAAGAAGACCAAGAAAATTCCTAAAAAGAGGCTAGCAACACCTGCAATTAAAACATTAAGCGTAGTAGAAGGCTTAGATTTTTTAGTGGGAGGCTTTGCATAATCAAGCACAGATATATTGACTGATTCTCTTGTCTCATCAATCTTTGCTTGTTCATATTGAGAGATAAGCATAGTATAAAGTGTCTCTTGCACTTTTACATCTCTTAATAGTCCAGATAAAATAATTCCAAGATCTGGCAATCTTGAAAGTTTTTGCTGATATTCCTTAATTACACTATTTAAAGCTTTCTCTTTAGACTCCTCAAGAATAATATCCATCTGAAGATTAAAAAGCTCAAAAAGAGATGCATTATTTATAGCTTTATATATTCTTTCTAATTCATCTCTCATAACCTTTTTTGTCTCTTCAATAGCGTACTTCATAGCTAAAACCTTTGGATGTTCAGGTCCATAGTCTATAGATAAAAGAGCAAGATCAGATTCTTGAGATATTAATTTATTTCTCAATTCGGCAAGAGTTGTTGAGGTGGCTGTCAAAGATGTTATAGAAAGAAGATCCTTCTCTTGAATTTTCTGTTGATTTACAAGTTGTTTCTTTAAATTTTCAAAGTTCTCTCTTTTCACCTTTAAAGATATGCCTGCAAGATCTTTTTCAGACTCTAACTTCGCTAAATTTTCTATAACAACTTTTGCTTCTGAATCTACATCAAAAACAAGATTTTTCTTTTGAAATTCTTTTAACCTATTTTCCGCATCATCTAAGTCTTTTTTTACCCTTTCTATCTGTTTTTCTAAAAAGTCTTTTGTATTTTTTGCTGAAGATACATTTAAAGAAGCATTTATTTTTTCTAACGCTTCCACATATGTATTTGCAATCTCTGCAGCGAGTTTGGGATCACGACTTTCTGCAGTCACAGTGATCGTATTCTCTTTATCGTTAGTTGATATATTTATACTTTTCATTAGCGCATTTAAAGCTTCCTCATAATCTTGCTCTTTAAAATAATTTTCTAAATGCAGCTTATTAAATACATACTCTGCAGCAGACCTACTCTTTAAAATTGCTACCATATTAGCTGAGGGTGTAGAAATCCCTAAAATCCCAATAGAAACTGGAAGATTTTGAGAAAGAGCACTTAAAGTAGATGAGGAACTGCCCTGTGTAGGTAATAAAATTACTGTTTTTGCTTCATAAATTTTTGGGGAAAGAAGGCTGAAGATCAAAGCACCTATAACAGAAACTAAAACAAGGGATATAATAAGTCCTCTTCTTTTCCAAATAATATGAGATAATTCAACTAAGCTAATTTCTTCTTCCATAGATAACCCCCTTAGCTATAAAATAAAGTTCCTTCTTCAAAGTTCCATACCTTTGTAAAATCATCTCCACCCCATATCTGAACAAATTTTACTCCATTTTCAATAGCAGAAATAGCAGATTCCAATTTAGGAATCATTCCTTCACTTACTTCTCCACTTTCTACAAGTCTTTTTCCTTCCTCTGTTGATGTTTTAGGAAGAAGAGTATCTTTCCCATTTCTTTTAACCATAATACCTGGTACATCGGTACAGAAAATAATTCTCTCCACAGGAATGCTGATTCCTAATGCTAAGGCAGCTGAATCAGCATTTATATTATACGTATTACCATCTCTATCTACACCTATAGAAGAAATCACAGGAATGTAGCATTTTTCAAGAAGAATTAAAATAGGCTCTTTTTCCACATCTGTAACTTCACCAACAAATCCAAGATCTGCTTCTTCAAATACAAGTTTTTTACAATAAAAGATAGATTTTCCATTTATACCTATAGTATTAAGACCAAATCTTTTCATCTCAGAGATTATCCTTCCCTGAATTTCTCCTGAAAGTACCATCTCTACTATTTTTAATGTGGATTCATCTGTTATTCTTCTTCCTCTAATAAATTTTGGTTCAGCTCCTAATCTTTTCATCCAATAGGAGACCTCATTCCCTCCACCATGAATGATAATAAAATTATTCCCATCTTCGTATAAAGCCTTAATATGGGACAAAAATAAGGGGAGTTTGTTTAGGATATTTCCACCAATCTTAATAAGAGATACTTTATTAGCCACGAGTAAGTTTTAATAAAACCTCCTGGGAGATTGCTTTAAGAGTCTCCATTACCCCTTTTCCTTCAATAGCAACAGCCTCAAAATATTTATATTTACCATCAGGATTAAGCCTTTCATTAAGTTCTTCAACACTTGCAATATCAGGGAGATCCCTCTTATTGTACTGGAAAATAAACGGAAGAGAATGAAAATTATAACCAACTACTGCAAGCTCTCTCTTAAGAGCTTCAAAAATTCTAACATTCTCCTCCAATCTACTTCTCTGAGAATCCGCTACAAAAACTAAACCATCCACTCCTCTTAAAATTAATTTTCTACTTGCCTCATAGAGAGCTTGACCTGGAGTTGTATAGAGCTGAAATCTTAGTTTAAAACCCTGTACCGTACCTAAATCTAAAGGCAAAAAATCAAAGAAAAGGGTTCTCTCAGTTTCTGTCGCCAAAGAAACTAAATTTCCCCTTCTCTCAGGAACAATCATTTTATATATCTGCTGAAGATTTACCGTCTTACCACTTAAACCCGGACCACAATAAACAACTTTGCAGCTTATTTCCCTAGCGGCATAATTTAGTACTGCCATATGTCTCGCCTTTCTATAAGATTATTTTTTAAAGAAATCTTCAATATCACTGAAATTAAACTCAGCTTTTGGAATATCTTTTTGTTTTTCTTTTATCTTTCTAATAATCTGTGCAAGATTTTCGCAAGCTTTTTGAGCAAAAAGTCTTACCATTCCCAATGTGGTAGAATCATCAAAAATTACCAATAATAGTACCTGTTTTTCTATGTGCGAGATATGAAGGTGATTTCTCTTACCTTGATGAAATATAAGAGAAAACTCATCCTCTCCCAAAAGCTTTGCTAACTCTTGAGTGGCTGAAAATGCTCCTGCAGCTAAAGCAGATATGGTCACAAAATCAAATTGTGAAGCTGTCCCTCTTCCTCCAATTACTGTACCACTTTTGTCTATTAAAAGGGCAGCCTTTGCTTTTGACTCTGAAAGGAACTGACCAAGATACCTTTCTATTTCTTCCTGGTCTTCTAAAGATATAACTAAAGAAATAATTTGATCTCTTTCATCTTTTTCATCCATTTAAAACCCTCCTCTAACAATTAGCTTTATACATAAGCATTATATTCCTTATATATACTTATAGTCAAATCTATCTCTCATCTCTTAAACTCAATGATTTAAAAGATGTAGAACTTTTAAAGAAAAGAAGTTTTACAGTACCTGTAGGACCATTTCTTTGTTTTGCAATTATTATTTCCACTTCTTCCGGTGTGTCTGAATCTATCTCCATCTCTTGAGCCTTATAATATCCTTCTCTATAAATAAAGATTACTACATCTGCATCTTGTTCTAAACCACCAGAGCCACGTAGGTCAGAAAGCTGTGGTCTTCTTTCTGCTCTCGCTTCTACAGCACGTGAAAGCTGTGAGATAGCAATCACAGGTACTTCTAACTCTCTCGCTAAAGATTTTAAACCCCTTGAAATCTCAGATATTTGCTGATTTTCACTTTTATCTCTATCTAAAAACCTTATTAATTGTAAATAATCAACTATAATAAGAGCTAACCCTTTTTCAGCTTTTAATCTTCTTGCTCTTGCTCTCATCTCAACAACATTTAGGTCTGGAGTATCATCCACATATATAGGTGCCTCAGCAAGTTTTCCAAAAGCTCTTGCCAGTTTAGGCCACTCCTGTTCTTTAATCTGTCCAGTTCTCAATCTATGAATATCAATTTGAGCTTCAGAGCCTAAGAGTCTCAAAGCAAGCTGAAAGCTTGACATTTCTAAATTAAATATAGCTACAGGTAGATGTTCTTCCAAAGCTATATATTGAGCAATACTTAAAGAGAAGGAAGTCTTTCCCATACCTGGTCTTGCCGCTATAATTATAAGATCTGAAGGTTGAAGTCCTCCGGTTTTTCGATCCAAGTCCCAAAATCCTGTAGGAACCCCTGTATATGGCTTACCTGTCTGATGAAGTTTCTCTATCTCTTTAAAACTTTTAGATAAGATCTCCCTTAAAGGAACAAGAGCTCTAAATCTATGATATTGTGCAATTTCAAAGATAAGTTGCTCAGCTTTATCTACCAAAAGTTCTGGTGTCTCATTCTCTTTATATCCTAAGGATACAATCTCTGTCCCTGCATTTATCAGTTTTCTAAGTAATGCTTTCTCTGCTACTATATGAGCATAATACTCTACATTCGCAGCTGTGGGTACTACATCCAAAAGTGAAGCCACATAGACACTTCCACCCACTTTTTCTAAAATATTTCTATTTCTTAATTCTTCTGTCACAGAAACCAAATCTACAGGAAGTGCTTTTTCAAAAAGATCTACAATAACTCTAAAAATCATACCGTGATGCTCATAATAAAAGCTATCTGGATGCAAAATTTCAACAACTTTTGCAATAGCATCCCGAGAGAGTAACATAGCCCCCAAGACGGCCTGTTCAGCTTCTTCATTATGAGGAGGTATTTTACCTAATATATCTTCTTTTTTCATCTTTCTTCCGGTAGAATTACTATTTTGACTTTTGCAGTTATCTGAGGATGAAGCCTAATCTCAACTTCATACTCTCCTAAAGATTTGATAGGCTCTTCTAATAAAATCTGCTTTTTTTCAATATTTAGTTTCAATTTCTGATTTATAACATCCGCTATATCCTTATTAGTTATAGATCCAAACAATTTTCCCTTTTCACCAACCTTTGCTACCATAACAAATTCTTCTTTCTCAATAATTTCTTTCTCTCTTTTCAATCTTCCTATAACTTTCTCTTCTTTCTTTTGCTGAGAAAGCTTTTGAAGATTCAAATGTTCTAACATACCTTCACTTACTTCTTGTGCAAGTCCTTTTGGAAAAAGAAAATTTCTTGCATACCCATCATTAACATCTACAACTTCGCCCTTCTTGCCTAAACCATTAACATCTTTCAAGAGCAGTACTCTTAATTTCTTCATAGCTCTAACTCCTTCTTATTCAAGAATTTCTCCCTAAGAGGATAAAAAATATCAATTAAGCCAACAACAAATATTATACTCTCTAAAAGAGGATTAAATATTAAAAGAACAAAAAGTATTCCTCTTAAAATACGAGAGGGCAAAAAAAGTTTCATAAAATTCCAAAGTACAAAACATCCTTCTAAGAAAATTAGAATTTGAATCATGAAAAAGATATTGGTAACAGCATATTTAAAAACTTGAATTGGGAAAAAGTTATTCAAGATTAAGGCTATTACATAAACTATTAATAACCTCATAAAAAGCTTTTTGGAAATTCTTAGTGTTTCTATATTCGGTATGGGCTTTATAGGAAAATCAAATCTCTTAAGAATTTTTTCAGCTATAAAATAGCTAACAAGCACTTGCAAAAATGATGAAAACAAAAGAAGAGAAGGAATAAGCATACTTAAAGAGTCTAACATTTGATTCTGCATCTTTTTAAGATCCTCTAAGTTTTGCAAACCCCCAGTTCTTTTTGCAAGTCCCTCTAACATATTTAACGATTGTCCCCAACTCTCTTTTAGAACATCAATTCCTATAGCCTTTTCAAGGGGAATATTTAAAGCTAATACAGAAAAGAGAATGGAAAATAATTCCATACCAAAAAAGATTAAAGTACCTATAAAAAATAATTTTGTAAAACTTAAGTTCTTTTTTAAACCATATCCAAGAAACACTCCTAAAAAACACGAAGGAAGAAAAACAAATATGGAATAGACGGGATTAATGAGAAGAAATGAAAAAAGTAATGAAATCATTAAGGAGATAAAGGACAATTTTACTCCATGTCGATAAGAGAGAAACATAAGAGGTAAAGGACATACAAAGAAAAAAGGGAAAAACCAATATGTAAGCCAGGTGAAAATAATACTTAAACCTGTTATCAGACCACCTTCTACAATACTTCGTACTTTTAATTCTCTCACTAAAATACCTCTCTTAAAATTAAAAGAGGGGAAGGAGATCCTTCCCCAAAAGACCATTAAAATCTTAATTTTTTACTTAACTACATAAGGTAAAAGGGCCATATATCTAGCCCTTTTTATTGCCGTACTTAACTGCCTTTGATGTCTTGCACAAACCCCACTTACTCTTCTTGGAATTATTTTTCCCTTATCAGTCATAAATCTTCTTAATCTCTCTATATCTTTATAATCTATATAATCAACTTTTTCATTACAAAAGATACAATGTCTCCTTCTTGGTGGACTATAAGTAAATTTTTGACTCTTCGTAGAAGTCCTTCCACTACTCATCCTCTTCTTCCTCCTTGCTTTCTTTTAAAATTGTGTCTAAAATCTCCTCTTCATTTGTCTCCGTATCTTCGGTTTCTTCTATTGGCTCATTCAAGGTAGATATTTCTGTATTTTCCTCTTTTTTCCCTAAGAAATGTACATTAATAGCTTCTACTTCCATAGTTCTTCTTCTCTGACCATCTGCAGTTTGATAACTTCTTGTTCTCAGCCTTCCCTCCACTGCTACCAACCTTCCTTTTTTAAGGTAATCTCCACAAACTTCAGCTAATCTTCTCCAAGCTACAATATCAATGAAATCTGCTCCTTGTTCTCCCTTACTATTTTTCGGTCTATTAACTGCAATACGAAAAGTGGTCACTGGTACCCCATTAGGGGTATATCTCATTTCAGGGTCTTTTACTAAATGTCCAATTAATAAAACTTTATTAAGCATTTCTATTCTTCTTTCTCTTTTAAAGTAATCATATATCTTAAAATCTTCTCCCTAAGTTTCAATCTTCTTTCAAATTCAGAGAGTTGATCCTGGGGACAGGCAAAGTTCATTAATATATAGTATCCCTCATTGAACTTCTTTACCGGGTAAGCCAACTTTCTCTTTCCCCAGTTATCTACTTTTTGAATTTCGCCTCCAAAACTTTGAATATCTGATTGCAATTCTTGAGAAAAGCTATCTACCTCTTCTTCCGCAAGATCTGGAGTTATTAGACATAGAATTTCATATTTACGCATCTTCTACCTCCTTTGGACTTTTTGGCCCCATACTCTTTGGTATGGAGCAGGAATTTAATTTTAAATTATACTATTATTTTCACAAAAAACCAAGCGTTTTTAATTGAAAAATTTTCAGTTAGATTGTATAATCTTACCTTAAAAAAGAGGAGGAAGAAAAATGGGATTAATATACTTAAATGGAAATTTTCTTTCCACAGAAGAAGCAAAAATATCTGTATTTAATAGAGGACTTCTATATGGAGATGGTGTATTTGAGGGAATACGTGCCTATAATGGAAGCATCTTTAAACTTAAGGAGCATATAGAAAGACTATATGCCTCCGCTAAAGCTATCTGGTTAGACATCCCTATTTCTAAGGAAGAGATGCATCAAGCTATAGTAGAAACAGTAAAAGTAAACAATTTAAAAGAGTCCTATATTAGACCTATTGTTACAAGAGGCACCCATGGATTAGGAATTGATCCTTGGGAGTGCAAAGAACCTACAATAATAATAATCGCTGATAAAATAGAGGTTTTTCCTGAAGAATTTTATGAAACAGGTCTCAATGCAGTAACTGTTGCTACAAGAAGAGCTCCTACCGATGTCCTTGACCCCAGAATAAAATCATTAAATTATATGAGCAATATTCTTGCAAGAATAGAAGCCCGAGTTGCAGGAGCCGCAGAAGGTATTATGCTAAACCCACAGGGATATGTTACAGAAGCTACTGTGGATAACATATTTTTTGTTAAAAATGAAACTCTTTATTCTCCATCAGTAACCCTTGGAGTTTTGCCTGGAATCACAAGAGCAACCGTTATGGAACTTGCTAAAAAAGAGCTTGGACTCCAAGTAGTTGAAGGACTTTTTACAAGGTATGACTTATATAATGCTGATGAAGTGTTTATGACAGGGACTGCTGTAGAAATTATATCTGCAGTAAAGATTGATGGACGTATAATTGGAAAGGGAAAACAAGGAGAAATTACAAGTAAAATAAGACAAATATTTCATGAATATGCAAACTCCGGTGTAGCAGGTAGTCCGGTATATGGAAAATAACTTTTCCCCAGAAACTTTTTTAAAAGAAAATGAGGAATGGAATATTGGAGGAGTTAATCTTTCTTATTTAGGAGATAAATACGGTACTCCTCTTTATATTCTTGACAAGCAAACATTAATAAGTCAGGCAAGAGCATATATTAATTCTTGGAGAAAATATTATAAAGGAAACTATAAAGTACTTTATGCTCTAAAAGCTCTACCTGTGTTAGAAGTTATTAGAATTTTTAAAGAAGAAGGACTTGGGACCTTAGTATCTACAGGAGGAGAGCTATTTCTTGCAAGAAATGCAGGAGTCAATCCCCAAAATATATATTTCCATGGAAATGCAAAGTCCATTCAAGAATTAGAATATGCTATTAAAGAAGCAGTAGGTACTATTATTCTTGACAATTTTGATGAGTTTGAGAAATTAAAATATATTACACAGAAAAAGGACAGAAAAATAAATGTATTAGTAAGAATCATACCTAATATTGAAGTAAAAACTCATAATTCTATTAGAACAGGACAGATGGATACTAAGTTTGGACTTCCTATATCTCAAGCCCTTAAACTCATAGATATGATAAGAAGTACTAAAAACATAACTTTTAAAGGAATACATGCCCATATAGGGTCTCAAATATTTGATATAAATGCCTATGTAAAACTTGCCGAAGTATTAAGCGAAGTATACAAAATTGTAGAAGAAAGTAAATTAGAGGTATCAGAGATGAGTATTGGGGGTGGATTGGGAATAGCTTATACAGAAGACGATAATCCCCCCAAAATAGAAGATTTAGCTTCTTCTGTCTCTAACTATTTTAAGGAAAGTATAGGGCATTCTTTTACTTTAATATGTGAACCCGGAAGATCCTTGGTAGGTAGAGCAGGAATAACCCTTTATAAAATTGAAAGTCGGAAAGAAATCCCTGATGTTAGAAAATATGTAGCAGTAGACGGAGGAATGTCTGACAATATAAGACCATCTCTCTATGGAGCTAAATATACCGCTATTCTTCTTAATAATTCTGGAAAAGAAGTCAATACTTACTCTCTTGCAGGAAAACATTGCGAGTCAGGAGATATTTTGATAAAAGACCTAAATCTACCTTGGCCAGAAATTGGAGAGTATATAGTTGTTTTTACTACCGGAGCCTATAACTTCTCTATGTTTACTTGGTATAATGCCACTTTAAGACCAGCTGTCGTGATGATAGAAAATGGAAAGGATAAATTGATAGTTAGAAGAGAGACTTTTGAAGACTTACTTAGAGGTCAAATATGAAGATAGGAATTTTAGGTGGAGGACAAGTAGGACAAGCGCTTTGGGACACTATCCTTTCAGAGAAAGAGAATATTTTAAATATTTTAGGAGAACCTTTAGAGGTAAAAAAGATTCTTGTAAAAGATCTTACAAAAAAAAGAGGTATTCCTAAGGAATACCTTACTATAGACCCTTCGGAAATCCTCTTTGATAAAGAAATTAGCTTAATCGTTGAAGTTTTAGGAGGAGAAGACCCTGCTTATTCTTTTATAAAAACCGCTTTAGAAGAAGGGAAATTTGTAGTTAGTGCAAATAAGGAAGTTATAGCACTCTATGGAGAACAGCTTTCTATAATTGCAAGAAAAAAGGGAGTAGACTTAGCGTTTGAGGCAAGTGTAGGTGGCGGTATACCGTTAATAAAAACCATAAAAGAATCCATGGCTGTAGATAAAATAAAAGAGATATGGGCTATTGTAAACGGAACTACAAACTATATCCTTACTAAAATGGAAGAAGAACAGAAAGATTTTGATACTACTTTAAAAGAAGCACAAGACTTAGGTTATGCAGAGCCAGATCCTTCAAAAGATATCTTAGGTATAGACTCCAGATATAAATTAGCAATACTTTCTTCTTTTGCTTTTCATACCACTATAAAACCAAAAGATATATTTGTAGAGGGAATAGAAAAAATTTCTTTAAAAGATATTCAATATGCTAAAGAGTTTGGATATCATATTAAACTTCTTGCTATAGGAAGAGAAGATAACGGAGAGATAGAAGTAAGAGTCCATCCTACTATGTTATCTACTTATTCTCCCTTATCCTCAATAAAAGGTGTCTATAATGCTGTTTTATTTAAATCAGAAAAAAGAGGAGAGATTTTACTCTATGGACAAGGAGCAGGTCCTTATCCTACTGCTATGGCACTCCTATCGGATATTCTTGAGTCTTGCTATACTATTCTTTATTCTTTACCCAGACATTATACTTTTGCCTATCTCTATCCTTCCAAAATTAAAGGCTGGGGAGAAATAGAAACAAGATACTATTTAAGATTCTGGGCAAAAGATCAGCCTGGAGTTTTAGCTCAGGTAGCAAAAGTTCTTGGTGATAATAAAATCAGTATCGCTTCTGTAGTACAAAAAGAAGGCTCTGAAAAAGAGGGAAAAGCAGAGATAGTCATTTTAACACATAAGACTTCAGAAAAGGCTATTAAAAATGCCTTGGAACAGATAAAATTACTTCCCATCATAGAAGAATGGGGAAGTCTAATAAGAATGTAAGGAGTGAAAAAATGAAAGGGGTACTTTTAAAGTATAAAGATCTCCTTCCTATCACCGATAAAACTCCTCTTATCTCACTACACGAAGGAGATACACCTTTAATCTTTGCTCAAAATTTGAGCAAAGATTATAAGATTAATATATGGCTGAAATACGAAGGAATGAACCCTACAGGATCATTCAAAGATAGAGGTATGGTCGTAGCCATGGCAAAGGCTTTAGAGGAAGGTAGTAAAGCAGTAATATGTGCATCTACAGGTAACACCGCTGCTTCAGCTGCAGCCTACTCTGCATTCACAAGACTTAAAGCTTTTGTAGTCTTACCAGAAAATGCCATTGCCCTTGGTAAATTAGCCCAGGCTATAATGTATGGAGCAAAAGTAATTAGCGTAAGAGGAAACTTTGATGATGCTTTAAATTTAGTAAGAGAAGCATCTAAAAGACTACCTATTACATTAGTAAATTCGGTAAATCCTTACAGATTAGAAGGGCAGAAAACTGCCGCCTTTGAGGTATGCGATACCTTAGGTAAAGCACCAGAAAATTTAGCAATTCCTGTAGGAAATGCAGGTAATATTACTGCTTACTGGATGGGATTCAAAGAGTATTTTAAATTAGGAAAAGTAGACCGTACTCCAAAAATGTTAGGATTTCAAGCAGAAGGAGCAGCCCCTTTAGTAAAAGGGCATCCTATCCCAGATCCTAAAACTATTGCTACAGCTATAAAAATAGGGAATCCAGCAAGTGGTGAAAAGGCACTTAATGCAGTAAAGGAATCTAATGGCTTAATAGATACTGTAACTGATGAAGAAATCATAGAAGCTCAAAAAGAGCTTGCCTCAGAAGAAGGTATATTCGCAGAGCCTGCTTCTGCAGCTTCCTGGGCTGGAGTTAAAAAGCTTCTATCTGAAAAAAGATTTCCAGGTACAGAGGTGGTCTGCATTCTTACTGGAAATGGTCTTAAAGATCCTGATATTGCTATAAAACAGTCTAAAATTTCCATTACTATAGATCTCAAAATAGAAGAATTAGAAAAAGTGTTAGATCTATGAATTATTGCGTAAAAGTTCCTGCTACTTCAGCTAACTTGGGACCTGGCTTTGATACCTTAGGTATTGCTTGGGATCTTTTTTTAAAAATAGTCATAAGAACAAATGTTGAAGGAGAAAAGATTATAAATGATAATATCTTTTCAATGCATAATCTTTTCTCTCAGTCATTTAACTTAACATTAGAATATTTAAAAGAAAAACCTAAAAATTATAGAATTGAAGTATCTTCGGATATCCCTGTGGGAAAGGGATTAGGAAGTAGTGCTGCTGCTATATTAGGAGGAGTATTCTCTGCTGAAATTGTAACAGGGAAGAATCTTTCAAAAGAAGAAAAAATAGAACTTGCCCTTTCTTTAGAAGGACATTTAGATAACCTATCTGCTGCCTTAGAAGGTGGTATTACCATATGTACTAAAAATGAGGAGACAATCTTTATCAAGAAAATTCCTATAAATGGTGAGATTTTAGGAGTAATTTATATACCAAATTATCAGTTCCCTACCACGGAAGCAAGAAAAGTATTACCAACGGTTTATCCAAGAGAAAAAGTTGTATATAATCTACAAAAGCTAAGTTTTCTTCTTATAGGTCTTATAGAAAGAGAAGAAAAAATTCTAAATTTAGGATTAGATGATGCTATTCATGAACCTTATAGATGCCCACTTGTTAAAGAATATACCTTAATTTCAGAAGAACTTAAAAAGTGGAATAAAAAAGTAGTTTTAAGTGGGGCTGGACCATCCCTTTTATCAATATTTTTTAATAGAGAAGAAGCACTTGAAATTTTTGAAAAACTGAAAAATAATTTAAAAAATAAGGTTGAGGGTGATTTTAAAATCTTAAATATAAATCACCAAGGAGTTAAAATAGAAAGAATTTAAGTGTTTTAGGGAGGACAAAAGAATGGGATATAAGATTGCAGTTGTAGGTGCCACAGGAGTTGTAGGACAAGAAATGTTAAAGATATTATGGGAAAGAAAAATCCCCATTTCAGAAATCTATGCCTTTGCATCGGAAAAATCTGAAGGAACACATGTAAATTTTGGAGAAGAGAAAATAAAAGTTGAAAAAGCCGATGTGTCAAATATTTCCAAGGCAGATTTTGCCCTTTTCTCTATAGGAGAAGATATTAGTTTAGAACTTGCTCCCAAAGTAGCACAAAAAGGAACTATAATAATTGATAATAGTAACGCTTTTAGAATGGATCCAAATGTTCCTTTAGTAATACCAGAGATTAATCCTGAAGATTTAAATAACCATAAAAATATAATAGCAAATCCAAATTGTTCCACTATACAGATGCTTGTAGCTTTAAATCCCTTGCATAAAAAATGGAAACTCAAAAGAATATTTGTAGCAACTTATCAATCTGTTTCTGGAAAAGGAAAAGATGCTATAAACGAACTCCTACAGTCTACCGAAGCATATTTAAAAGGGCAAGATATCTCTCCTACGGTCTTTCCTTATCCTATAGCTTTCAATCTAATTCCTCATATTGATTCTTTTGAGGAAGGAAATTATACAAGAGAAGAGATAAAAATGGTCAGAGAGACCCATAAAATACTCCATGACTCAAGCATAAAAGTATCTCCAACATGTGTGAGAGCTCCTATCATAAGAGGACATTCTGAAGCCATCCTTGCAGAATTTGAAAGAGAATTTACTTTAAAAGAAGTATATGAAACTTTAGAAAAGGCACCTGGCGTAAAAGTTATTGATAACCCTAAGGAGAAAAAATATCCTATGCCATTTTATTGCAATGGAAAGGATGATGTTTTCGTAGGAAGACTCAGAGAAGATCTTTTTGAGCCCAAAGCTATTAACATATGGGTAGTCTCTGATAATATAAGAAAAGGTGCTGCATTAAATGCTGTACAAATATTAGAAAGATTAATTATGTAGGAGGAAGTTACGGTGAGCTTAATTGTCCAGAAATATGGCGGTACTTCAGTTGGATCCTTAGAAAGAATAAAAAATATCGCAGAGAAAATTGCAAAATACTATAAAGAAGGCCATAAATTAGTAGTGGTAGTTTCAGCTATGGGAGATACTACTGATGACCTTATAGAGATGGCTGAAAAATTGAATCCTAATCCAAATCCGAGAGAAATAGACTTTTTGCTTTCATCTGGAGAAAGAACTTCCGCTGCATTAACAGCTATAGCCCTTCAAAATCTTGGAATTCCAGCTATTGCTCTATCTGGAAGGCAAGCAGGAATAATAACAGATTCTATCCATACTAAAGCGAATATATTAAAAATTGAGCCCAAAAGAATATTTGAAGAACTTGAGAAGGGAAAGGTTGTAGTAGTAGCAGGATTTCAAGGCTATGAAGAAGAAAAAGGTGATGTAACTACCTTAGGTAGAGGTGGGTCAAATGCTACTGCTGTGGCTCTTGCAGCTGTTTTAAAAGCTGATATATGTGAGATGTATACTGACGTAGACGGAATATGTACTGCTGATCCAAGAATAGTGCCTAATGCTAAAAAGTTAGATTTTATATCCTATGAAGAGATGCTTGAAATGTCAGGACAAGGTGCCCAAGTAATGCAACTTCGTTCCGTAGATCTTGCTGCTACGTATAAAGTACCTGTAGTAGTAAAATCAAGTTTCAACGATAATTCTGGAACTCTTATTGGGGAGGTAAAAGAAGTGGAATCAAAACAAAAAGTCAGAGGAATAGCTCATAATAAAAATATAGCTAAGATAACAGTTATAGGAGTACCAGATAGACCTGGTATTGCCTATAAGATTTTTGCACCTTTAGAAGAACTAGCTATAAATGTGGATGATATCGTTCAAAATATAAGTAAGGATGGAATAACAGATTTATCCTTCACCGTTCCAGAAAAAGAATTACCAGCAACTATAGAGGTTATCAAAAAAGTTGCAGAAGAGATAGGAGCCAAAGAGATAGATTATGACAACAATGTAGGTAAAGTATCAATTGTAGGATGGGGCATTCAAAGTACTCCTGGAATTGCAGCCAAAATGTTTGGAATCTTAGCTTCTGCAGGGATAAATATTGAGATGATTACTACTTCTGAAATAAAAATTACGTGTATTATAAGAAGAGATTTGGTTGAAAAAACAGTAAAAGCATTACATGATGGATTCAATCTGGGTGGAGAGGAATAATCCTCTCCACCCATAAACTCATTCTTACTTTATCTCTACCACTGCACCTTCAGCTTCTAATTTTGCTTTAATATCTTCAGCTTCTTCCTTAGAAACTCCCTCTTTAATTGGTTTTGGAACAGAGTCTACCAAATCTTTTGCTTCTTTCAAGCCAAGTCCTGTTATTTCTCTTACTACCTTAAGAACTTTAATTTTATTATCGCCAGTATCCTTAAGAATTACATCAAAAGTAGTCTTTTCTTCAACTGGTGTGGCTACTGCTCCAGCTGAAGCAGTAGCTGCCGCTGCTACTGGCATAGCAGCACTTACTCCAAATTCCTCTTCTAAAGCTTTTACTAACTCTACAAGTTCCAAAACTTTCATTTCTTTAATAGCCTGAATGATTTCCTCTTTATTCATCTTTCTACCTCCTTTTATTGATTTATTGAGACTTTCTCTTTCTCTTTAGCAATAGCATCTAAAGCCCAAACCAGTTTGTTAATAGTCCAATTTAGACTCCAAACTAATGAACTTACTGGAGCAGAGATACTCCCGACAAGTTGTGACAGAATAACTTCCTTAGGTGGAAGTTTCGCAAGTTCCTTTATGTCTTCTGCAGAATATATCTCTTTATCAATTATTCCGCCTTTAAATTTTAAATTTTCGTGGTCTCTCATGTAGTCTACTAAAGTCTTTAGTACAGAAAATGAATCATCATAGCAATAAGTAATTGCTGTTGGACCAATGAAGAAACTTTCTAAATTTTCTTCTGGAAATAGCTTCTGAATAGCTCTTAATGCCAATGTATTTTTTACTATTCTGTATTCTGCTTGAGAAGCTTTTATTTTTGATCTAAGTTCAAAAAGATCTGCAACTGTTAGCCCCTTAAAATCTGTAAAAATCAGGGCATTTGCTTTTGACATCATTTGATACAACTCTTCTAATTTTTGTACTTTTTCAGGTTTTGGCAAACTTTTCACCTCCTTTTTTAAGTTCTAAAAATATAAGGGAAAGCCTTCTGGCTTTCCCTTATAGAATTTGCTCCTATGTTTACTTTTGAAAACCAGTAAGGCCTACGTAGGAAGTTTATAAACCTACGGTCTTTGGCCTAACATATAAATCTCTATTTTTTTTATAAGCCTATGCAACCTCCTGTCTCAAAAGATCAGGAAGATTTTTAGTTTCTATAGGTATACTCGGTCCCATACTTGGAGATATGTAGACACTCTTAAAGTACTGTCCCTTTGCAGCTGCAGGTTTTAATCTCAAAAGAGTATCTAATACCGTCATTAAATTTTTATAGAGACCTTCTTCTGTAAAAGAAGCTTTACCAATAGGTACATGTACAATTCCATATCTATCAGTTCTAAATTCAACTCTTCCTGCTTTATATTCTTTTACTGTTTTCCCAATATCAGTAGTAACAGTGCCTGTCTTAGGGTTTGGCATTAATCCACGAGGTCCTAAGATCTTACCTAACCTAGAAGGTATTTTTAGAGCTCCCATAATATCTGGTGTAGCTATAGCTATATCAAAGTCTAACCATCCACTTTCAATTTGTTTTACCAAATCTTCTCCACCTACATAATCTGCCCCAGCCTCTTTTGCTTCTTGAGCTTTTTCTCCTTCAGCAAAAACTAAGACTTTTTTCTCTTTTCCAGCTCCATAAGGAAGTACAACAGTTCCTCTTACCTGCTGATCAGCATGTTTCGGGTCTACACCTAAGGCAACAGCAAGATTTATAGTCTCATCAAATTTTGCTGTAGATAGTTTTTTAACTAAAGAAACAGCCTCCCTTGGAGAATATAATTTTCCACTTTCAATTAAAGACATCGCTTGTAAATATCTTTTCCCTCTTTCTGCCATAAATTTATTCCTCCTTCTTAAGTGGTTTTAGCGAGGAAATTCCCTCTCCCACAAACCTCTATCCTTCTGCAACTTCAATCCCCATACTTCGTGCTGTTCCTTCTATCATTCTTATTGCAGCCTCAATATCTGTAGCATTTAGATCTTTCAACTTTAATTCAGCAATCTCTTTTACCTTATTTTTATTTACTCTCCCAACCTTAACTTTATTAGGCTCTCCAGATCCTTTTTCTACTCCTGCAGCTTTCTTAAGAAGATCTGATGCAGGAGGAGTTTTAGTCACAAAAGAAAAAGATCTATCTTCGTAAATAGTTATTTCCGCAGGAATGATCATCCCTTCTTGTCCACTAGTAGCTGCATTATAAGCCTTACAAAATTCCATAATATTTACGCCGTACTGTCCTAAAGCAGGACCCACTGGTGGTGCAGGTGTAGCCTTTCCTGCCGAAAGTTGAAGTTTTACCTTTCCTATAATCTTTTTAGGCAATCTTATTTCCCTCCTTCTTAGTCAGTCTTTTCTACCTGAGTATGATCTATTTCTGTAGGAGTTTCTCTACCAAAAATAGATAAAAGAACCCTTACAGTACCTTTCTCAGGATAAACTTCATCAACAAGTCCCTCATAACCCATGAAAGGACCAGATTTAATATACACTCTATCTCCCTTTTTAACCCTAAGCTCAGGATGAATCTCTTTTTGCTCTAAGAATCTTCTTATCCAATGTTCTTCTTGAGGATTTAAAACACTTGGCTTTGCTGGAGTACCTACAAAGCCAGTGACTCCTGTGGTACTTCTAATCAGTCTTTTTACGTCTTCATCATCTACCATCCTTATAAAAAGGTATCCTGGAAAAACCTTCTTAACCTGTATACGCTTTTTACCACCTTTAACAGTCATTACTTTCTCTTCTGGGACAACAACCTCAAATATTTTATCTTCTAAGTGAAGCAGTTTAACCTGTCTTTCTAAAATAGCTCTAACTTTATGTTCATGTCCTGCTAATGTGTGGACTACATACCATTTTGGATCTGACACGTAAAATACCTCCATTATCCAGTAAAGCTTCCTAAAATGAGACTTGCGAGAAAACCAAATATAAGATCATATACTGAAATTAACGCTATTAAAAGGATAAGAGTTATGCCCAAAGCCAGAGAAAGCTGGAGAACTTTTTTTCTATCTGGCCACAAAACCTTTTTAAGCTCTGCCTTTTCTTCCGCCCAAAAGTTTTTTATTTTATTTTTTATCGAACCTAATGTACTCACAGCCATCTAATTACACTCCTTATTAAACAGAAAATTTTTGGCAGGCCCGGCAGGGCTTGAACCTGCAACCCCCGGATTTGGAGTCCGGCGCTCTCCCTATTAGAGCTACGGGCCTACTTCACCTCTCTATGAATAGTATGCTTTTTACACTCAGGACAATATTTCTTTAATTCTAAACGATCAGGATCATTCTTTTTATTTTTTTCTGTTGTATAATTTCTATTTTTACATTCACCACATGCCAACGTTATTACCACTCTCATATTATTATAACACCTCTCTCGTCATATTACTCAATAATTTTAGTTACGACACCTGCACCAACAGTCCTGCCACCTTCTCTTATTGCAAACCTTAACCCTTCCTCTAATGCTACCGGCTTTATTAACTTTATCTCCATCTCTATATTATCACCTGGCATTACCATCTGTACTCCCTCTGGTAACTTTATCTCTCCTGTTACATCTGTCGTCCTAAAGAAAAATTGTGGCTTGTATCCACTGAAAAATGGCGTGTGTCTACCCCCTTCTTCCTTCTTTAATACATATACTTGCGCATTGAAATGTGTGTGGGGCTTTATACTCCCTGGCGCAGCTATTACTTGCCCCCTCTCTACTTCATCTTTGTCTATTCCTCTTAATAGTATCCCTATGTTATCCCCTGCTATACCTTCATCTAATTGCTTCCTGAACATCTCTACCCCTGTCACTACTGTCTTCTTCACTTCTTCACTTAATCCTACTATCTCTACTTCATCCCCTACCCTTACTTTACCTCTATCTACTCTCCCTGTTACTACTGTACCTCTCCCTGTTATACTAAATATGTCCTCTATTGGCATCAAAAATGGCTTGTCTACATCTCTCCCTGGTAAGGGTATGTATTTGTCTACTGCATCCATTAATTCCCATATCGCATCTACCCACTTGTCTTCCCCTCTCTTCGTATTCGGGTTCTTCGCCATTACCTCTATCGCTTTTAACGCTGATCCCCTTATTACTGGTACTTCATCTCCTGGATATCCATACTTCGTTAGTAGATCCCTTACCTCCATCTCTACTAAATCTAATATCTCTGGATCATCTACTAAGTCTATCTTGTTTAAAAATACTACTATGTATGGTACATTCACTTGCCTCGCTAATAGTATATGCTCCCTCGTCTGCGGCATCGGACCGTCCGCCGCTGATACTACTAATATCGCTCCATCCATCTGCGCTGCACCTGTTATCATGTTCTTTATGTAATCTGCATGTCCTGGCGCATCTATATGCGCATAGTGCCTGCTCGTTGTCTCATATTCCGCATGATATAGGTTTATCGTCACTCCCCTCGCTCTCTCCTCTGGCGCTTTATCTATGTCTTCATACTTCAATGGCCTCGATAAACTCTCTACCGCTAATACCATTGATATCGCTGACGTTAATGTCGTCTTCCCATGATCTACATGCCCTATCGTTCCTATGTTTACATGTGGCTTCGTCCTTACAAATTTCTCCTTCGCCATCCTTTATCTCCTCCTA